>Ga0183095_10603_pt1 | contig 88895 bp, 69 predicted proteins | sample BioMet4_FD_130346 | JGI IMG/M metagenome (GOLD analysis project Ga0183095, IMG submission 130346) | Microbial communities from bioreactor (seeded with sewage sludge) at LBNL, California, USA - Biofuel metagenome 4 (v2) (version 3) | ecosystem: Engineered > Bioreactor > Anaerobic > Unclassified ...
ATCCAAGAAGAGTGGGACAATAGTGGCTTGTGCATTGGGTCTGCCAATTCCGAAGTGCATTCCGTCCTTATTGGATTTGATTGTACGCCAGCATTGGTGGATGAAGCAATAGAAATTGGTGCTGATTTGATAATAACCCATCATCCTTTACTGTTTATTGGAATTAAAAAGATAGACCCATCCGATCCTGTTTCCTTGGCTCTGATAAAGGCGGTCAAGGCTGGGATCAATGTATATGCTGCTCATACAACTGCTGACAAAGTGATTTCGGGTGTGAGTGGGGAAATGGCCCGCAAATTGGGCTTGAAGGATATTGAGATATTGGAAAAAGATGGACTGGCATCCGGACTTGGAGCCGTGGGGAATCTTCCTGAACCGATTTCTTCAACCGAGGCGGTTGAATTGGTGAAAAAGACGTTCAATCTCAAGATGGTACGAACATCCAAACCGGTCGAAATTCCTATATCCAGAATCGCGATGTGCGGTGGGTCCGGCAGTTCTTTGATAGAAGAGGCAAAGACCTCTGGCGCGCAACTTTATTTGTCCGGAGATATTTCTTATCATCATTTTTTCACTCCTGAAGGGTTTATGCTGATGGATGTGGGGCATTTTGAAAGTGAAGTGGAAATAGTAAGCATTTTATTTTCCTTGATAAAGAAAAAATTTCCTACCTTTGCAGTTCACATTTGTATGAATATAAATAACAGTAATCCGATATTTTATTTTTGATAAATATGGCTAAGAAAATCAAGAAAGTCGAAACTCCGATTGACCAGAAGGAGACCTTCGTATCACTTCAGAAAAATTTTGCTGATTCGGAATTGAGCGTCAAAGAGAAGCTTAAGACTCTTTACGTCCTTCAGCTCGCTGATTCAGCTATTGACAAAATTATGCAGTTGAGAGGAGAACTCCCTTCAGAGGTCGAGGCTCTTGAGAATGAAGTTGCCGATCTCAAGGCAAAGTCTGTTGAGATAGCTGCTGTCGTTGATGAATTCACGAAATCCATCAGTGATAACAAACAGAATATCGTAGATTCAGACGCCCAACTTGCCAAATATCAGAAACAGATTGAGAACATCACCAATAGCCGTGAGTATGATTCAATCAACAAAGAGATTGAAAATCAGGGACTTCTCAGGCAGATTGCAGAGAAGAACATCAATGATATCAAAACCGAGATTGCTAATCGTAAAGCCGAACTCGAGGATATCAAGGATCAACTTTCTGTAAGAAACGATGATTTGAAAGCCAAGAAGCAGGAACTTGCCACAATTGTGGAGTCTACCGCAGAAGAGGAGAAAAAACTTCAGGCTCAGAGAAAATCTTGTGCTTCAAAGATTGATGAGAGGACACTCAGCGCTTACGACCGTATCAGGTCGAGTGTTCATAATCATCTTGCAGTCGTCACAGTATTCAATGGTGATTCTTGTGGTGGCTGTTTCAATACCATCACCCCTCAGAGATTGATCGAGATCGCAACAGATGACAAACTTATAATTTGCGAACATTGCGGCAGGATCATCGTTAATCCGGATTTTGAATAAAGATTATGCCTGACCAACCGAGAAGATACTCCAAAAAGGTCCAGGCAGTCAATATGGATTCTTTAGGGCTTGAGATGGGAAACAAACCGCCTCAGGCTCTTGACGTAGAAGAGGCTGTCCTTGGTGCAATGCTTATAGAGCCCACCGCAGTGGATGAGGCTCTGGATGAACTTTCTCCAAGCTGCTTCTATGCTCCTCAGCATAAGATGGTTTTCGAGGCTATGACAGAGTTGGTCAATGAGCATACTGCTGTCGATCTTCTTACCGTAGCAGATAAACTCAAGTCCAAGGGCAATCTTGAAGTGATAGGCGGTCCTGTGGTTTTGGCAAATCTTTCACAGAAAGTCGGAGCAGCAGCCCATATTGAATATTATATCAAGATTCTCAAACAGAAAGCCATTCAGAGAGATCTCATTTCCGCGTCTTATGATATTTTGAAGCAGTCATTTGACGACTCCGTCAAAGTGGACGATCTGGTGGACAATGCCCAATCGAAAATATATGCCGCCATTCAGAGCGGTACCAGAAAGGATGTTCAGGACATAGGCTCCATTATCAATGTGGCTATGAACGACATCCAAGAGATGCAGGGCAAGACAGGTCTGAGTGGAGTGCCTTCAGGATTTGCAACTTTGGACAGTTATACCATGGGATGGCAGAAATCGGATTTGATCATCATCGGTGCCCGTCCTTCTGTCGGTAAGACAGCATTTGCCTTGAACCTCGCCAGAAATGCAGCTGTTGACCATCATATGCCTGTAGCCTTTTTCTCATTGGAGATGTCTTCATTGCAGCTTGCAAAACGACTGATGACTTCTGAATCAGGACTTCCTGCGGATAAGATCAAAGGCGGTGCCAAATTGGAAAGTTTCGAATGGGAACAATTGGAAACCAGACTCAAGGGTCTGTCCAAAGCCCCTTTGTATATTGATGATACTCCGAGTATCCCGATAATGGAATTCCGTGCAAAAGCGAAAAACTGGGTGAAGAACAAGGGAGTGTCTTTGATAATGGTCGATTATCTTCAACTGATGCAGGGCCCTACTGAATTGAGAGGAATGCGTGAGCAAGAAGTTGCAGCGATCTCCAGAACATTGAAAGGTACCGCCAAGGAATTGAACGTACCTATAATTGCTTTGTCGCAGCTTTCTCGTAATTCGGTCCAAAGGACAGGAGGAAACAACCAACCTCAGTTGAGCGACCTTCGTGAATCAGGATCAATCGAGCAAGACGCGGATATGGTGCTTTTCATCCATCGTCCTGATTACCTCGGACTTGCATCTCCGGATGATTCAGGTGCCACAGATATAGGAAAGACTTTCGTCATCATAGCTAAGAACAGGAACGGTGCCACAGGGGAAATCAAGATGGCATTCAAGCCTGACCAAGTCAAGTTCATCGAAGAGAATGATACGCTTATGTCAGATTTTACCGGTATAGCTACGGAATCCAGGATGAACTCTGAAGTGGGAGGAGGATCCGCTTTTTCTTCAGCATCTGACCCGTTCGGTACAAATAACGACTTCTAGTATGGAACTGAAGACTTTGACGTTCTTTATTGTTGCGATTATTTTTACAATCGATATTTCATTTGCCCAGAGTGCGTACTGTGTCCCTACAAGGAATTTGACTGAGAACAATTATCCTTTCAAGGCAGGAGAATCCCTGACAATGATTTTCCATTACAGATGGGGTGTAATTAATGCAGATTTGGGCAAAGGTTCCGTATTGCTTGATACGTCAGTATTGAATGGAATTCCCGTATTTCATTGTAAAGCTTATGGTCACACATATAAGTTCTATGACAATTTCTTCGAAGTAAGTGAGAATTTCCAGTCTTGGTTTACCAAGGATGGCTTAGTCCCAATGCGTTTCACTAGAAATACTCACGAAGGGGATTACATTTGCAGAAACGATTTCAGTTACAAATGGACTCCTGGCAATGAACATATCGATGCCAATCTTTATACACTCAAAAAAGGGGCTAGAACTGTTACATTGCCATTGTCAAAATGTGTTTTCGACCTTCCTGCCTTATTTTATATGGCCAGGAATATGGATTTAAGCAAGGTCGTCAGGGATGTAAAGTATCCAATGACTTTCGTAATCGACGATGACGTGTACAACGTCTATTTCATATTCAGGGGTAAAGAAGTCAAGAATGTTTACGGCTTGGGCGACGTGCATACACTAAAGTTCTCTGCACAACTTCTCAAAGGAGAAGTTTTCAAAGGAGACGGGGATATGACATTGTGGATCACGGACGATGACAACAGAATACCAGTCTATATCGAAGCTCCAATCAGGGTCGGATTCATATCTGCCAGAGTAACAGGATATTCGGGTCTGAAATATCCGTTCAAATCGCTTGTGAAATGAAAGAAATCTCGCATATTGGAAAAATAGTGGAGGTCAACCCTCAATTCACAACCGTCGAAATCATCTCTCAGTCAGCCTGTTCCGCTTGTCACGCATCTGGACTTTGCGGAATGTCGGAATATACCAAAAAGGCCATTCAAGTAACCACGGATCCATATCAAGATTACAATGTGGGTGACGAAGTCGAAGTGCTCCTCAGGCAATCTATGGGAGTAAAGGCTGTGTGGATATCTTATGCGATTCCATTGATTATCTTAATGATATTAGTGCTATCTTTGTCGCTGTTTTTGAAAAATGAATTGTTGGTCGGGCTTATCGCCATAGCAGGTGTCGCCTTGTATTATCTTGGCGTATATTTGTTCAGGGACAAGCTCGCTAAAGAATATGTATTTTATATAAAAGCTAAATAATTTATGAGTACGATTATTTGGACAATTGTGATCATCACGGTTCTCGGACTTGTACTTGCTGCCGTCCTTTATCTGGTTGCAGCCAAGTTCAAGGTCGAGGAAGATCCAAAGATTGATGAAGTTGAGGCTGTGATGCCTGGGGCGAATTGCGGAGGCTGTGGTTTTGCAGGCTGTCGTGCATTTGCCGAAGCAGCAGTCAAGGCGCCTAATCTGGATCACAATTATTGTCCTGTAGGCGGCAACCCTGTAATGCAAAAGGTGGCTGCAATCCTCGGTTATGAGGTGGTGGAAAAAGCTCCAATGGTAGCTGTGGTCAGGTGCAATGGTACTTGCGAGAATCGACCGAAGATTAATGAGTATGGCGGATTTGAGTCTTGCAAAGTGAAAGCCGCTCTTTACAGTGGGGATACCGGTTGTTCATTCGGTTGCCTTGGCTGCGGGGACTGTGTGGCTGCTTGCCAATTCGGGGCCATCTCAATGGATCCGAATACTGGACTTCCAGTAGTAGATGAGAGCAAGTGCACCGCCTGCGGCGCTTGTGTGAAGGCTTGTCCGAAATCAATAATCCAACTTAGGAACAAAGGACCTCGTGGAATGAGGGTGTTTGTATCCTGTGTCAATAAGGACAAAGGTCCGGTTGCCCGCAAGGCCTGCAAAGCCGCTTGCATCGGCTGCGGACTTTGTGCCAAGACTTGTCCTCACGATGCCATTACGGTGGTAGACAATCTTGCATACATAGATTTCGAGAAATGCAAACTTTGCCGTAAGTGCGTGATCGTTTGCCCGACCGGCGCCATTCACGATGTCAATTTTCCTAAACCGGTAGATCGTACAGTCAAACCGACACCTGTTGCCGCTCCTGCTCAGAAGCCAGAAGCAGCACTTGCACCGAAACCGGCAAAGGAACAACCAAAAAAGGAGGCCTAATTATGAGTAGTACATTTTCAATAGGCGGTATTCATCCGAAAGAGAGGAAAATTTCTCGTGATTGCCATATCAAGGTTCTGCCTACACCGCCGACAGTATATATTTCAGTAGCACAACACATTGGTGCTCCTGCGAAACCTATTGTCGCCGTCGGTGACAAGGTCAAGGTTGGTCAGCCTATCGCTGAACCGGGCGGATTCGTATCCGCATTCATTCATTCTTCAGTTTCAGGAACTGTCAAATCGATAGGTCCTCGTAAGGATCTCGCTGGTAACAATCAGACTACCATAGAGATAACAGTGGAGGGAGATGAGTGGGCCGAGGGCATAGACAAGTCGGATGCTCTAATTTCCGATTTCACAAATGACAACAAAGCCATATTGGACAAGATCCGTTTGGGTGGAGTCGTTGGCCTAGGTGGCGCTACTTTCCCGACTCACGTGAAACTTTGTCCTCCTCCTGGCAAAAAATGTGAAATGCTGATTATCAATGGATGCGAGTGCGAACCATATCTTACGTCGGATTTCCGCACTCTTCTTGAGAAAGGGGAACAGGTTGCTGTAGGAACTGCAATCATCAAGCAGGTCCTCGGAGTAGACAAGGCTACGATCGCCATTGAGGACAACAAGCCTGAGGCTATTGCCCACATGAAGAAAGTTCTGGAAGTATTGGCCAAGACATCTTCCCATTTCCTTGGCATTTCAGTCAAGAGCATGGTCTCCAAATATCCGGAAGGTGGAGAGAAACAGTTGATAGATGCTGTGATGCACAGACAGGTCAAATCTGGCGGACTCCCTATTGATGTAGGGGCTGTGGTACAGAATGTCGGTACCGCTCTTGCCGTATATGATGCTGTTCAGAAGAACAAACCTATTATCGATAATTCAATTACCGTTACAGGTGACTGCTTCCCTGCACAATCCAACTTGCTTGTAAGGGTCGGTACTCCATTGTCATATATCATTGACAGTCTTGGTGGTGCTCCTGCAGATGCGGTAAAAGTCATCAGCGGCGGTCCTATGATGGGCAAGGCTATTGCCAACCTTGATGCGGCCACCCTCAAAGGTACTTCAGCTATCTTGTTTATGACAGCCGATCAGACTGTTCGTAAGCCGGAGACTCAGTGTATCCGTTGCGGCAGATGTACAGATGCCTGTCCTATGGGACTGGAACCATTCCTGCTTCAGAAACTGATAAGGAACAACGATTTGGAAGCATTGGAGGAAAATGCGGTGCAAGATTGCATCGAATGCGGTTGCTGCCTTTACAGTTGTCCTGCATACATTCCTCTTCTGGATCTCATCAGAACTGGCAAGGCTCAGGTTATGGGCGTAATCAAAGCCAGGGCGAAGGCAAAAGCTCCTGCACCAGCCAAATAAGTTGAATAATTAAATTGAATATAAGATGAATAAACTGTTAGTTTCACCATCACCGCATTGGCATTCAACGGTGTCCACTAAGTCACTTATGTCGGACGTCGTGATAGCTTTGCTGCCAGCAGTTGCCGTTTCAGTCTTTTTTTATGGCTGGATGGAATTGTTAGTGCTTGCAGTGAGCGTAGTTTCCTGCGTGTTGCTGGAGTATCTCATCACAAGATATCTTCTTAAGAGACCTAGTACAATCGGGGATATGTCTGCTGTGGTTACAGGTATCCTTCTGGCACTCAACCTCCCACTTACAATTCCTCTTTGGATTGTCTTCATAGGAGCAATAGTTGCAATCGCAGTGGCCAAGATGACTTTTGGCGGTATCGGTCAGAATGTTTTCAACCCTGCTCTTACAGGACGTGTGTTCCTTCTGGTGTCTTTCCCTACATTTATGACACATTGGGAAATACCTACAGGATATTTCGGCGCAGGTCTTGGTACCGATGCGGCGACCGGAGCGACCCCACTTGGAGTTATCAAGGAAGGCCTTATGCAAGGTTCCACTGTAACTGACTTGATGTCCAGCCACGGTTATTCTTATGGCCAGATGCTATTCGCCAATATGGGCGGTTCCGCAGGTGAGGCTTGTGCCATCGCCCTTCTTGTAGGCTTCGTATATTTGCTCATCCGCAGAGTGATCAAACCATATATTACATTGTCCATCTTGGGTACGGTAGCTTTGGTTTCTCTTCTGTTCTGGTTGGCCAATCCAGCACAATATACCGATCCTTTGTTCAATCTTCTCACTGGAGGTCTGATCCTAGGTTCCACCTTTATGGCTACAGACTATGTCACTTCTCCTATGAGTGTCAAAGGCGGAATCATATTCGGTGTCGGAATTGGATTCATTACGTTGATGATAAGGTACTTCGGTTCATATCCTGAAGGAATGTCCTTTGCTATCCTGATTATGAATGCCACTGTTCCTCTTCTGAACAGGTGGTTTAAGAATACTAAATATGGGAGGGCTTAATTATGGCAGCAGAATCAAATCTTAAAAATATGGTCCTTTGCCTGTTCGTGGTCTGCTTGGTATGCTCGGCCATACTTGCAGTAGTCTACGCAGGCACAAAGTCTCCAATTGAGAAAACTAATGCGGCAAATACGGCCAAGGCTATTTCGTTGGTCTTACCTGAATTCGATGCCACTCCTGTATTGGCTACGGCTCAATACGATGGAAAGAATTACCCTTATTACATAGTCTCCAAGGGTGGACAGGTTTTAGGCTATGCCATTCAGTCCACAACCATTGGCTTTGGTGGTCCATTGACTCTTATGGTAGGTATCACTGTAGACGGCAAGATCTACAATACATCAGTTCTTCAACATAGCGAGACTCCTGGTCTGGGTGCGAAGTGCACGTCCGATCAGAAATTCATCAACCAGTTCAAGGGTTTCGATCCGACAGTAAAACAGCTTGCTGTTTCCAAAGACGGAGGAGATGTGGATGCCATCACGGCTTCTACTATCACCTCACGTGCCTACACGTTGGCTATCAAGAATGCAGTTGAGGTATTCAAACAATTAGGGAGGTAAGGATATGACAAAATTTCAATTAATTACTAAAGGCTTCATCAAGGACAATCCTACTTTCGTGCTTATCCTTGGTATGTGCCCTACTTTGGCTACTACTACTTCCGCTATAAACGGAATGAGTATGGGGCTTGCCACTCTCTTCGTATTGGTGCTTTCCAATATGGCAATTGCAGCAGTGGCTCCTCGCATTCCTGACAAGGTTCATATTCCTGCATATATTGTCATAATTGCAACATTCGTCACAGTGCTTCAGTTCCTGATGCAGGCGTATACTCCTGCGATGTACAATACTCTCGGCTTGTTCATCCCTCTTATCGTGGTGAACTGCATTGTGCTTGGCCGTGCAGAGGCCTTCGCCAACAAGAATACTGTCATAGACTCGGCTTTTGATGGCTTGGGCGTTGGCTTGGGCTTCACGCTTTCACTTACAGTGCTCGGAACTATACGTGAAATTCTCGGTTCAGGTTCCATCTTCGGTTGGAAATTCATCACCGGAGATGGCATTCTTGCCTTCGTTATGGCTCCAGGTGCCTTCCTTTGCCTTGGGTATCTGATGGTGCTTTTCAATAAGATTGCAAAAAAGAATTAGATGCTATGGAATATTTCTTAATCATTATATCGGCGATATTCGTTAACAATATCGTATTGGCCCAATTCCTGGGCATTTGTCCTTTCCTGGGTGTCTCCAACAAGCTTTCTACTGCTACAGGAATGGCGGCTGCGGTGTGCTTCGTCATCACCTTGGCAACCATTGTCACATATTTGCTGAATGCATATCTGCTGATTCCACTGAATCTGACTTTCCTTCAGACAATATTGTTCATTTTGGTGATTGCCGCCCTCGTTCAGATGGTGGAGATCGTGCTCAAGAAAACCAGTCCTGCATTGTATCAGGCATTGGGAATCTATCTTCCATTGATTACCACTAACTGTACAGTTCTGGGTGTAGCTATCACAGTGGTTACCAAGGAATTCACTTTCGGCCTTCCTTCCCATATGCTTAATTTGGGAGAGGCTACAGTCTATGCTTTCGCAACGGCTGTAGGTTACGGGCTTGCAATGGTCCTCTTCGCAGGACTCCGTGAGCACCTGGCTCTCAATAACGTACCAAAGGCTTTCAAAGGTATTCCTATCGCTCTTATTACCGTCAGCATTCTCGCTATGGCCTTTATGGGCTTCTCCGGACTGGTGTAGTTTTTGATAGAAATTTGTGATTTGTTCCAATAATTTTAAGACTATGAAGAAAATCATTATTGTCGCTGCTTTGCTGCTAGGAATCGCAGTTGCAGCATCGGCTCAGCCAAAAGCAATTGGTGGAAGGCTCGGTTACGGACTTGAAGCCAGCTATGAACATTATATCGGCAATCCTAACTTCCTTGAAGTGGATGCTGGAATATTAGGAACTGCACACCCGGGTTTCCGTCTTACAGGAACTTACAATTGGGTGATTGCTCAGCCAAATTGGACATCCAGAGGCAATTGGTCATTTTATGCCGGTCCTGGTTTGACAATGGGTTCGGCTTATGCAAATGATGCAAATCATTTCCTTTTCGGCTTCTTGGGACAGGCAGGACTTGAATACAAATTCTGGTTCCCGCTTCAATTGTCTGCTGATTTGCGTCCAACCTTTGGCGTATGTGACGGCGAATTGTATGAAGACGGGATCGTATATGGTCTCATTCCTACACTTAGCGCCCGCTTTGCTTTCTAGTCGGGTCCGTAAAAATGCTGTGACTCGAATGGGCATTGACTTATATTGAGACTGGTTAAGAGTTCTTAACCAGTCTTTTTTTGCTATATTTGTATTATATGGAAAGTGAGAACGAAATAACATATCACGATGCCGGAGCGGTCTTATTTTATACTGCTGCGGGGAGAAGTGAGGTGATGGCGAAGCTTTTCAATGCCTTTTTCACTCCTATGGGCAATGTTTCTAGGACTGGTGACAATGAATTAATCTTGGATTATTCTTCCAATTTGGCTGAGCGTAGAGTCGTTTGCAGCCTCAGTGAGGAAAATGGGGGGTATAGGGCTTCGTTTCGTTTCTGCCGTCGGCTGACTTATGTGGGATATGCCTTCATTGCCTTCTTGTGCATTGCCGCAATGTATTTTTTGCGCCATTCTATGGATGGCAGCCATTCACTTGGAATCATTATTGTGTTATCATCCATCAGCATCCTTTTGCTAGGGGTGGCATATTATTATGCATTCGGGTTTGGCAGGCCTACTTGTCACGCCTTGAAGAAGAAAATTGCTAAAATCACATTCTGATTATGAAAAAGATATTATCAGTCATTGTGTCGTTCTGTTGTTTTTTGGCACTGTCTGCTCAGACTATTTCGACCAAACCGGTTCCAGCCAAGCCATTCCCTTCGGTGACTCCGGACCTGAACCTTATTCGTCACAATTATAAGAACAATCAATACACTTATACTGGCACTGAAAGAATTTATATCGATGCCGGGAAGGGCAATCTTCATCCATTTTATATAAAATTGGACTTGGTCGGTTTCCCTGACGGTTCTGATGTGTATATGATGGAACTGGATTTCGTGGATACCAAATCAGTTGTCATACCTAAAGATGTGAAGATGGTTGTAACCGCCTCTAATGGTAAGATAATGTCCTCCAAACAGATGGGAACTGATTCTGACAAACATTCTTTCAATGACAATGGAACTCAGGTTTATTGGAACAAGGCAAAATATGTTTTCTTTCCCGAAGATATTGCCAGAATGGTTGCTGGCGTTAAGCATATTGACGTAGCAACTGGTTGGGGGGTAGATGATTACGTTAGTATCAGTTTCGTCAAGGATGAGTTCGGCTCTGCCATTAAGAGGCAGGTGGCTGCCATCAAGGCAGTCAAGAGGGCAACTACGGAGATTGGGGACAATATTGCCCAATATGCGGATCGTTTCGGAAGTACTACGATTGTGTCTAAGCCTGTCAAATTGGAAGGCAAGAAATATACTTTCACCATTGCTCTCAATTATCTGTATTACAAGGATACAAATAAAGAGGATTATGATTTGAATTTCTTGATCAAGGGGCAGAAGGAATACGACATCCCTGTTGATTCTCCTGTTACTTTTGAACTTTCAGATGGGTCCTTTATGAATCTGAAGCAGGAACAGGATGACAAGGATGCCGTACATTGCTATCCTACCATCGATCAAGTCAAGACTCTTTTGAGAGGTGTACGTTCAGTAAAAGTAGACACTGCCGATGGATCAATTAAGGAAGTTTTCGCTGAAAACGAGTTCTCTAAGATCCTTGATCTGCAATACAATTCCCTTCAGGTCGTCTCGCCTCTGTAGATACTTAGATTCTCGGCTTCTGGATGATACGGATGACTAGGGAGATAAAATCTATAACCGTTCCGTAAAGAACAGGAATTACCATAACTTTGATTCCACCCCAGACAACCGCAGGGGAGATATCGCCGACTTTCTGGATAGCGTCGGCAACTTGGCGCAGTCCCAGAAGTGCGGAGAACAAGCCGAATACCAAAGCGGCTTTTCCTAATTCTTCAACCCAAGCGGGGGCTTTCCAAGCAGCAAGGAAAATTGCGACGAGCAGTAAGGTGAGGACTGCCATATATATGGGACCTCCTTCAATGAATAGTGTAAACATGATTATTTGGTTTAAAAGTTCTGCTACAAAGATAGATTGTTCATTTGCATTATTGTTCTCCCGTATCCATTCCTTAAGGTGTCAAATCCCATCATTAAGGTTATTTCGGTCGTAAATCGTCGTTTCTTTGATCATAATTGATTAATTTTGACTGAAATGAAACGAATATTGTTCTATACGGTCTATTGGCTGGTGGCTATCTTAGTGCTCAGTTTGATACTTCTGAGCGCAAAGTATTCGTTTGGCCAGGCGTTGTTGACAGCTTGTTCGATATTGCCCGGAGTGCTTATGACCAAGTATCTTGGGCGCGACATTTCATTTGCTGACAAGAAAAAAGGAATATGGGCTACAATGTGTTTGAGCCTGTCAGTTTTGGTGGTGACATATTTCAATATCTTCTGCGTCCATTGGTCATTGCTGAAATTATGTACAGCATCTCCAATATTGCTGAATCCGATGTTCCTATTGCTCATTGCCGGGTCATATACTGCTATCAACCTTTATTTGGAGAGGTTGATTTTGGGAGGAAAGGTTGAGGATAGGGATCAGTTTATTTCTTTCATTTCCGATAGGAAGACAGTAAAGTTGGAATTGGCTCAAATCAAATATGTGGAGTCGAACAATGATGAGGTGTGGATAAGGACAGTCTCTGGGATGTCATACCGTACCAAAATGAAGATTTTCAGATGGGAAGAAGTTCTGGATGATCGGTTCGTCCGTGTCCATCGCTCATATATTGTCAATAAAGACTTGATTACCAGCTATTCTGGCGGTTCCGTCTTTCTCGGTGACGAGCAGATAGAGGTCTCACGCAAGTATCGCGACGGGCTAAACCTTTTTTGAAAAGCCACACTTTGAATTTTCTAATACGAATAAAAGAGCTGATTAATAAATTATTAATCAGCTCTTTTATTGTGATTCCGAAGGGATTCGAACCCTTGACCCACAGATTAGAAATCTGTTGCTCTATCCAGCTGAGCTACGGAACCGTTCCACGCAGATTCGGCTTAAAGGCCGTTTCGCAATTTGCGTCTGCAAATATAAGGTTTTTTCTTGTATACCAAATAAAAAACTTTTATCCTAATCTGAAGTCTTGTCCTTGGACATCTTCTTTCCCATCAATTCCAATGTTGCAACGAAGACGATTCCCACCACGCACCAGATTATTGCACCTGGGATGTGCATTGCAGACATAGGGATCGGCACCATCGGATCCAACCCATCTGCCTTGATCAGCGCTGCCTTGTCATACCAAGGCCAAACCTTGATCAAAGAGCCGATTACGAAGCCGATTAGCACCAACATTGTAGGCCTTTCGGCGCGTTTGAGAAGCCAATGAAGGAATTTGGAGAACGCTAACAGTCCGATGATTGCTCCAACTCCGAAGACTAGAAGCACGGGAATGTTAAGGTCGCTTAGAGCTTGCATAATATAATAATATTTGCCCATTACCAGCAGGATGAAACTGCCTGAAATTCCTGGCAATATCATTGTGCAAATTGCTACGGCACCACATACGAATATGAACCAGTAGGCATCAGTGGTCGTAGTCGGGCTGAGTGTACAGACAATAAAGCCAAGGACAATGCCGACTATAGTGTAGACCACATCCATAAACTTCCATCCTCTTATGTCCGCAAGCATAATAACTGAAGAAGCGATAATGAGTCCGAAGAAGAATGCCCATATCTGTACTGGATTATTGATAAGCAGATAGGTGGTGAGTTTGGCCAATGACAGAATGCTAATTAGCACACCTAAAAGCAATGCCGTCATAAAATTGCCGTGAATGTACTTCCAAAATTCGCGAACCTTCCCTTTAAAAAGCATTTTCCAGGAAGTTGGACTCATCAATGTGTTAAGTGAATCGATCAATTCTCCGAAAATACCTGTCATCAATGCGATTGTGCCGCCAGATACTCCTGGAACAACGTTGGCTGCGCCCATTCCGACACCTTTGAGAGCGACGATAAAGTAATGTTTCAACCCTGAATCTGTTGTATTTGCCATTTATTGGATTTTATTAAGATATGTCTTGATAGCATCGAAAATCTGAACTTGGGTGAGCGGAGTATCTTTTGGATCCGAAATCACCATATCGAAGGTGTTACCAGTCAATTGCTTGCGTCCGATCTTGAAAGAAGCCTTGGAACATTTTGCCATATATTGGAGCGGATAATCTGTCATATCCATAAGGGAAATGAAAACATCCGAATTGCATTCCAGCATTCGGTTCACTTTCTCCGGACTTGGACATCCGAACCAGTTGAGGTCTTTTTTCAATACAGTATTTGTAATGCTGGTGATAAGTCTTTCACCATCATTTAGTTTTCTGAAATCGAAGAAGAAAATGTCACCCCTGAGATTGTTTTCCCTGAAGAATGACATTACGGCTCCTTTGCATTCATCGAAAGAAGGGTCTTCCACATCGACAAATACAACCGCTGACTTAAAATCTCTCAGCGGTTTGATGCCTGTCGGCTCCGTGCTGGTATTCTTACGGAGCGACCTGCGTCTAAAAAAGTCTTTTAAAAATTCGATCATATTACTTACTGTTTGCAGCAATCAACTCGCGAATCTCCGCTTTTGCTGCCTTCCATCTAGGTATATCTATCTTGGTGCCGATTACTTCCACAACTTTTGCGGCGATGATGGAACCAACCTCGCCGCATACCTTTAGTTGCATACCGAGGGCATTAGCATACAAGAATCCTGCCGCATAAGTGTCTCCTGCCCCTGTTGCGTCAATGGTGTTTGCCGGCCAAGCAGGAATATAATGATATTCTTCTCTACTCTTGACCATAGAACCTTCTTTCCCGACTTTTACAATGGCAGTGGTGCAGTGTCTGGCGATCTCGTCAAGTGCCTCACGAGGTTGGAGTTTTGTGAAAGATCTGGCCTCGGTTTCATTGGCAAAGACAATATCCACGTATTTTTCCACCAGATTATGAAGGAAGGTTTCATTCGATTCCACTACATTATATGAAGCCATATCGATGGAAATGATACAGCCGGCTTCCTTCGCCATTTGGACAGCTTTCAATATAAGGTCTTGGTTCTGAACAAGATATCCTTCTATGTGGAAGTAATCGTATCCCTGGAAATATTCCGGCTTTAAATCGTCTGGTACTAATTCCAATGCTGCTCCCAAGTTGACTGCGAAGGTGCGTTCTGCATTGGCTCCGGTGATGAGGACAATGGAACGGCCTGTCGCTTTCTTGCCTTTGAGCAGTAGTGAATTGATGCCATACTGCTCTTGGTCGCTCTTATACAAATGTCCGAGGTCGTCGTCTCCGATTTTCCCGATGAAGCCGGAAGGCATACCGAAAATTGCTGTTCCAGTGATGGTGTTGGCTGCGGATCCACCTGCAACATAACGTAATCCTGAATTTTGTAGGCTGTTGAATATTTTTTCGCCTGTTTCCTGGTCTACGTGCTGCATACTGCCTTTAGGCAGATGGAATTCTTTTAAGAATGAATCATCTGGAAGAACGGCAAGAATGTCTGTCAGGGCATTTCCAATGCCAAGTATGGATTTCATAGCGACAAATTTATGTTATACGATGCAAAGTTATGAAAAATATCTTAATTGCCCTTTTTTAGCTACATTTGCGATATGAATAAGAGAGTCTCCAATATCATCAAATACACACTGTCATTGGCAGTGGCGGTTGTTTTGCTTTATTTCTCATTCAAAGGTGTAAAATGGAGCGACTTTGTGAAGGGACTTGACAATTGCAGGTGGGAGTTCATTTTGGTTTCTATGGTTGGCGGGGTGGTGGCTTTCTATCTGCGCGGGCTCCGTTGGAGGGAATTACTACTACCTGTGGATCCTTCTACCAAGAGATCAACTACTTTCAATGCAATAAATATTGGCTATCTGGCCAATTTTGTATTTCCCCGTATAGGCGAATTCGTTCGTTGCGGATTCGTGACCAAAAACTCGGCATCGGATACGACTGCTTCGGATTCAGTCGCTGATGCTGGTTCGACTCATATTGCTGGCTCGGGCAAGAAATTGGCTTCGTATGATAAGGTGCTTGGTACTGTGGTGCTGGAAAGGTCTTGGGATGTGGTGGTATTGTTCCTATTGTTGCTGGTCCTATTGGTGTTTGATTGGCAGAGATTCGGCGGCTTCTTCTCTGAAAAGATGTTGAAACCGTTGTCGGCAAGGCTCAATTTCAGCCTATGGTGGATTGTTGCCGCTCTTACATTGGCCTTGGCCTTGTTCGTTTGGATAGTCATTAAATTACGTCATCGTAGCAAGGTCTGTGGAAAAATATGCGCATTCTTCGTGGGTATCGGGCAAGGGATTGTGAGTTGCCTCCATATGAAGCACGCTTGGAGATTTTTCCTGTATACTGCATTGATCTGGCTAATGTACTGGCTGATGAGTGCTTCCATCGCTTGGGCCGTCCCTGAAATGTCTTATCTCGGACCGATGGATGCCTTGTTCCTGATGGTGGCAGGCAGCCTTGGTTGGCTTATTCCTGTGCCTGGCGGTTTCGGAGCCTTCCACTACATTGTCGCCCTTGCACTATCAACAATTTACGGTGTGCCATTCTCATTGGGTATTATCTTCGCAACACTGTCTCACGAATCTCAGGCCATTACAATGATTGTCTGCGGTGGGGCATCGTATGTGCAAGAGACTTTGAAAAAAAGTTAGATGGTATTGCCAATAATGGTTCCATTGGGATGAAAATCTAATCTAAATTACTGTTATAGCTTTACTGGTACGGAAGTTGGATTCAAACGCCTCTGTTTGATGATTTTGGACTTATTATTGTCTTCATTCGGACTGGATTTAATTATTGTAAATATGAAAAGGACTTTATTTTTTATTATGCTTTTTGTGGCGAGTTTTCTTCCTGCTTTCGCCCAATCTTCTTTGAACAATGCACCTGACAATATTGTCGGTGAATATAAGGGTGTCCAGGGTGGGGATCCGTTTAAGGTGAAGATAACAAAACAGGAAGGGAATACATATAAGGCTCAGATTTTCTGGGTCCAGAGACTAAAAGATGCTGATGGAAAGATCCGCTTGGATGTCAAGAATCCGGATAAGAAGCTTCGCACAGTTACTTCCGATAAGGTTGTTCTGATGGAAGGACTTAAATATAATGAGTCCAAGAAACAATGGGACGGCACCAAAATCTATGATCCACAACGTGGTATCAGGGCCAATGCAGTCTGCTCTTTTGCTTCCGATGGTACATTGAAGATCAAAGGCTCTGTTTTGGGTATCGGTGAAACCGTCACCTGGACCAAAATAAAATAATTATCTATTCCTCCAGCCATAGGCAACGGGCGATTTGATTCTCAGATATTCCTTTCATCTTTAGGCTCCTAATTATGGATGTCAATTCTTTTGGCTCCAATAAATGGAAACTCTGTTTGCCAGCTTGTGTCGCAAAATCGTCCACAATCTTGCATACCTCAATGTCGTTTTTTCCACTTGTCCTGAGGTCCAGAATATCAGCTTGAATCGTCTCTTTCTTTGCATCAGTTTGATTCTTATTGATGTCAAACATAAATGACTTCACATTATTGTTCCAAAAAGCCCTTGCCCTCTGTTGATTAATGTATGATGATGGGAGGATCATATTATTTTCAAAGACTCTCCAATTATCAGGAATATTTTCATTACCTGCAATTATCCTTTTTCTTCTAGAGGTAATATCTTTGAATTCCATTGTTCTTGCTAATAATGATTCTGCAAATATTTTTGGCAATGAATCATCTAAGAATAGGTATGCAGCGCTTGAATATGGATAAACAAGAGGAAAAGAAGTTACATAATGGTGAACTGGATTTTTCATCACGTAAAGCAACTCTCTCAGTATTGCATCGATACCTGTTATTTCCAATTTTTCAATTTTAAATTTCCCTTTGAGGGATTGGCCATACTTCATAGAATAATAAATGGAATACGATTTCTGGACTTCCAAATTGCATTGGTCAATGGTCTCATCGTCTGGGGTTTCCGAGAAAGAGTGAAAGTGAGTAGACATAGTTGTTTCAGCAAGTGGCTGAATTTTATGTGTGAAGCAAGAGACTGCAAACTTGTTGTTGAAGAAAGTGTAATCACTGTCATCCCTGAACAGCACATTATCTCCCTCACTGTAAACGTGATACATTTTGTTCATAATTAATGTTTTTAATGTTTTGCCCAATATTGGGTTATAATACTTTTTCAATACCTTTTCTGCATCTTTACAATCTCCATTCGGCCGGAATTGGACACCCTGCACGAAAAATCGTTTTAAATGTGTAAGGTGGTGGCTTGAAAGGCCCCACCCTGTACGAAAATGGCCGAAAACGTGTAGGGTAGTCTCGCACGAGATTCGAAAGAGCCACTCCAGAGCGCTGAGAGGCACATTCTCTTTGTTCCAATTTTGCACCCTGCACGAAAAATCGTTTTAAACGTGTAAGGTGGTGGCTTATAAGGCCCCACCCTGCACGAAAATGGCCGAAAACGTGCGAGATGGAGTTTCCAGAGGGCACATCTCGCACAAAACGTGTAGGGAAGTCTGGCTTCAATATCGTGCGAGTCCAAGTCCAGGGACCGAATCTCGTTGAGGGCAACCTCGTTTCAGACAAAGAACTATTTTGCCATTGATAAGTGTGATTGACGGTCCAGTCCAGTCTCAAATTTATTGGCTTTTGTAAAAGTCGTAAATCCCGTCAAGATATCCAAGACGGGACGATTGATTTTTCCGGAAAAATATCAATCAGTTGAGGTGTGACGTATTCGGCTCAGATGAGATTAGTGCACCTAGAGCACCAATAGTTGAATTTATCTTAGGGTCAATTCGACAGGGCAGTGGTCGGAACCGAAGATTTCATTATGGATTTCGGCACCAGCTATGCGTTCACGCAAATTGTCCGAAACCAAGAAGTAATCGATGCGCCACCCGGTGTTGTTCTCACGAGCATGGAAGCGATATGACCACCAAGAATATTTGACGACTCCAGGGTTGAGATGTCTCCAAGTGTCAGTGAAGCCACTGGAAAGCAAATCCCCGAATTTGGCTCTTTCTTCATCAGTGAAACCTGCATTATGTCTATTGGTAGAAGGATTCTTGATATCTATTTCCTCGTGTGCGACATTCATATCCCCACAAACAATCACTCCCTTTTTGGCAGCAAGCCCACAGAGATAAGCCCTGAAGTCATCTTCCCACTGCATTCTGTAATCAAGTCTGCGCAGTTCATCCTGAGAATTAGGCACATACACACATACCAGATAGAAGTCCGGCATCTCCAAAGTGACTATCCTTCCCTCGTGATCGTGCAAATCCACGCCCATTCCATAGGTAACTGACAATGGCTCCAGCCTTGTGAAAATAGCCGTCCCTGAATAACCTTTCTTTTCAGCCGAATTCCAATAAGATTTATATCCCTCGAAGTCGAGATCCAATTGGCCTTCCTGCATTTTGGTCTCCTGAAGGCAGAAGAAATCAGCATCCAAAGTCTTGAAACTATCTTCGAATCCTTTGCCATAACAGGCGCGAATCCCATTTACATTCCACGAAATGAATTTATACATAGTACAATAAAGTTAATTCCAACCATCCAATTATCATTGCCTGCCGTACCTCATTCTTCACCCCAATGATTGTCCGAATATAACGATTTTCGAATAACGATGAAAGACAATATTGACAAAAGTCAAATTCAATAATGATGAGGATCCCCCAATCAGAATTCTACCGTATAACTGAAACTTGGCATTATTGGCAGAAGAGAAATCGATCTCCACTCCCTTTTCTCTGCATTGTATGTCAAGGCAAAAGGATTGTGCCGGTTGAGGACATTGTAGACGCCAAGATTGATTCTGTGGCTCAATTTCTTCCCCTTTATTGAAAAATACCCTCCAATGTCCCATCTGACATACGAAGGCATTCTGTAGTTATTGAATTCTTTTGCGAAATAATCCACATTGTAGATTTCATCATACAGAAGCATAGTCTCGAACCAACCAGCAGGAACGGTTTCCCAATGTCCAGACTGGTAAGTAAATAGGGTACTCGCTCCGAATTCTTTTTTCTCATTTCGGAAAATCACATAAGATAGGTTGCAGTTGAGGATGTGCCTTCTGTCGAACTTGGCAGGAAACTTCTTCTGGTTGTCAATGGCTGGGAACGATCTATCCGTCTTAGACCAAGTGTATGCCAATCTTCCTGTAAGTTTTTTTCCTGATTTCTCGTACAGAAATTCATATCCGTGAGACGTTCCAGTACCTACACTGATCAAATCTTCCCAATAGGAAAGAGCTGAACTGAAAAGAGCCGATGCTTGTTTGAAAAACACCAAATTTGTCATCTCTTTGTAATATGATCCAGCAGAAATGTGATGATTCCCGAATTTTGTCAAGACTCCGGCATAGACTTGCTCGCATTTTTCAGGAAGTTTATCCCCATCTGCCGGAATCACCATATCCAATGACCATCCCACCGGAACCCCTTCCAATGTGTGGTAATACTGAGTCGTAAGGTCTCCAGTCCCTTCTATTGCAAGCCATTTGCATAAGTTTATTCTCAACAGAGCGCTGAATTCAGGGTCTGTTCTGTGATACCAGCCCGAAGTCCCTGCTCCCTTGACACGGTAATTATTGATTTTGCCAGCCACACGAATGTTGAGAATGTTTCCATTGATTTCCAATTGGGCGTGTGCTGTGTTAATGAAAGATGAACTGTAATGTGTCTTAAGTGGAAAACTTGGTAAGTGCAATGAGCCCCCTTCGATAACTTTGGAAGATCCGGGATTGAATTCCGCCCATCTTGATTTGATACCTGCCTGGAAACAGGAATAGTATCCAAAAGGTTTCAAAACCATTGATTGGAAGGTGGTTTCATTGACTCTGCTTAATATCATCAGATGATCAAGAGCATCTTCCGTCTTGCTGTCCTTCTTCTGTTGGTTGTAAGAATGATTGTAGGAAAGTCCGCTTCTGAATTCCCATCTGTTGTCTGTCCTGGCTATGTGCCGGAGGTTGAGGATAAGGTTCTCCCATCTTAAATCTTCGTCAGAGGATGAATTGTAGACATAGCGGTATCGATCCCTGCTATTGAAAATGGAAAGTGAAATCTTGCTTTTATCGTTGATTCGATAGTCAAGTTTTCCAAAGACGTCATAAACCAACACCCTCAGATTGCTGATGCTGTCTGTGGAATTGTGAAAAATATTCTTTATGCCACTGTATTCCCATTGCAAAGGAGACATACGCACAGATCCGACAAAAGAAAGTTTGTTCTCGATCAGAGGAATGTTTGTGAAACCATCCAGCAAGAAATTACTTGCAGAAAAAGAAACTTCTTTCTTGGAGAAATGTCCGTCTTTGGTGGTCAATTTAATGTGTGAGGCTGATAGATTCCCCTCATCAGAAGAAAACCCTCCGATTTGAAACAGTGTTTCTGAGACAATCTTGGGGGAATATGCCGAAGTCATTCCGAGTAGATGCGTGCCGCCGAAAAGAGGAACTCCGTCCAAAGTGATGAGATTGTCGCCCAGATTGCCTCCTCTGACATAGTAGGCTGACGACCCTTCCCCTCCAGTTGAAACACCGGGCAACGTCTGTATCAATTTTATCACGTCGGGCGCTCCTGTTGCGGTGACCATTCCGATAATCTCGTCTGGCTTGACAATCCTAGTCCCAGGTTGGACCAATCCATACCTATAGGCCCAAGAAATAGATGGGGCCAGAGTATCTTTAACTTCCTGACCATTTGCAGAAATGACAATCCCCAAGTATAATGTTAGTACAATCGCTAATTTGGCTCTCATATCAATTATTTATATGGGGACTCGCCTTTTTCTTTGCAAGCGGCACCGAAAATCCCTTTCCCACCATCGATATTGGTGTAATAATCATCCCAATTGTAGATTTCTGTGATGTCCTCGCTCAGGTTCATCTGCTTGTTATAGATGTATTTAAGATATTTGTCGTATTCATCCGACACGCAATATGCGCAAAATAATGATTCCATCACGAATTTGATCCTGACAGAAGGATTGAAACTTGCGAAAATGAAAATATGATCAGAGGAGTCTCTGTCTTGATAGTAAGCCGGATATTCTAACCTCAGAAATTTCTTATGCATCACAAGACCTGGTTTCTTGCTGAGTAGGCTCCTATCATCAATTGAATGAGGGTAATGGCTGAAATAATAGTCCATAGTGTCCTTGTTGAAATAATCAATGTCGGCGAGCCTGACAGATGTCGCATTGAAATTATCAGTATATGGGAAATCAGTAGTAATATATTTGCATAACTTATCACTTTTTTCGTTTCTTCTTGCCATCACATAAAATATCCGAGGTACGCGAATCGTATTTGTTAGCTTCTTTTCAGGACCTTGTTCTATAGTGGTATTTTCATAAAATCTATTGAGATACCAGTTAGAATTTAATGTGAAATCAATAGGGAAAGTGGTCGAAGCAGAGAGGACTGTTTTGTCCTCAAGTTCAATTTTCAGTTTATATTCTATGTTCTCAAAGGGTTTGAATTTTGCCTTCCATTCTCCGTCACCAACAGGATAGAATCGATATGAATATGATACCGAATTGTACTCACAAGAGACTGTGACTATTGCTGAATCGACAGGAATAACCTTCTCGTGAGATTTTCCAGTGGCATAGAACAATTTGAGAGTCTGTATTGAATCGTTCATCAGAACACAATTCACCACCACAGGCATATCCGCCTTGTGAGGATCCATCACGATAGGCGATATGCACGACCCGATGCTAATGATTGCAATTAACGCAACTATTATTCTTGTTTCGTAATGCATTGATTCGGAATCAATTTATAAAATCAAAACCGTCCTTGCCCATCCATTTGATTCTGTCAAGGAAAAAGTCAGGTAGCCAGGCTTGAAGGATGTTGACTACTTTTCCAGTGTTGATGTCAACGAAAAGGTACCTGTAGTGATTGCCTCCTTCCAAACTGGGATCAGTGTCAGCGATTATCATCCAGGTCTGGCAATCAGGTGAATAGAGTCTTTCAACACCAGGGACTGAAAGAATCAATGAGGAAGGGGCGAAAATGGTTTTTCCTGCCATAACTACTTTGCAAGTGTCAGTGATTGGACTTACGATTTCCAATGCGTCCTGTCTGGTCAGTGGAAAATCATAAACTTTTTCTGTGGAATCAGAATGATCTTTGTTGCAGGAGCAAAGGCAGGAGCAAAGGCAGCAGCAAAGGAATGCAACAATAAATAATTTGGTTTTCATATTTGGTTAGAAATTAGTTAATGTCGAAATGTGGTTTTCAATGCTATTTTCACACAAATATATATAATATATTGTATTTACGATTAAATAAATCGTTTTTTTTCATTGTGCAAAAAATCGCTGCAAGAATTGACTTGCAGCGATAAGTTACTTGTGATAATAGCAAACGTAATCAGATGACATTATTCAAGCGTCCATTCTGCTCCGTCCTTGGTATCTTTGACGGTGATGCCGAGGGCTTTAAGGTGATCTCTGATGCTGTCGCTGAGTGCCCAATTCTTGGCATCCTTCGCTGCCTTCCTCTCCTCAAGCACCATATCCATCAAACCGTTGATTGTCTTTCCTGCCTTGCCATTGTCCCCAGCCTCATCTTTGAGCCCAAGTACTCCATAGACCACATCATCGAAGATACGGACCAATGTCTCAACGTCCCCCTTCGAAAGGGTACCTTTTTTCTCCTTCTCAATGTTTATGAGCCTCACTGCATCGAAAATATGGGACAATGCAATAGGCGTGTTCATATCGTCACAAAGCGCCTCATAAGTCTGAGTGAAAATATCCTTCACATCCTGAGTCGTTGCAGGGCAAGTATCAGGAGCGACATCTGTAACAAATTCACCATAAGCCATTTGATTTGCCTTATGCCCTTCTGTGCTGACAACTGGAGAGACAATCCCGGCGGCATTGGCAATGGACCTGAGATCGCTGGAAGCCTGCATTACTCTCTTGTATCCTTTCTCTGCGGCTTGCAGAGCCTCATTCGAGAAGTCAAGTGTGCTGCGATAATGAGCCTGTAATATGAAGAACCGGATGGTCATTGGCGCATAAGCCTGAGTGAGGGCTTTGTGTGTGCCGGCAAACAATTCTGGCAATGTTATGAAGTTGCCAAGAGACTTGCCCATCTTCTGCCCATTGATTGTGACCATATTGTTATGCACCCAATAATGAACACCTTGCGTCCCTCTGGATGCCTCGTTCTGAGCTATTTCGCATTCGTGGTGAGGAAACATAAGATCCATACCGCCACCGTGAATGTCAAACTCTTTGCCCAAATATTTCTCACCCATCACCGAGCACTCCAAATGCCAGCCCGGGAAACCTTCGCCCCATGGAGAAGGCCACTTCATAATATGTTGAGGCTCAGCCTTTTTCCATAATGCAAAATCATAAGGAGCGTGCTTGTCGCTCTGTCCTTCCAATGTACGGGTCCCTTCTAGAGCATCATCGAGAGTACGTCCCGATAGTATTCCATAATTGAACTTCTTATTGTATTTCTCTACGTCGAAGTACACAGAACCATTGCTGACATATGCAAAGCCTGCATCCAATATCTTCTTGACTGTCTCTATCTGTTCGATGATATGCCCGGATGCGCGCGGTTCAATGGATGGAGGTGCCACATTCAGCATCCGCATCGCTTCGTGGTAGCGTCCTGTATAAGTCTGGACCACTTCCATCGGCTCCAATTGTTCCAAACGAGCCTTCTTTGCAATCTTGTCTTCACCTTCATCGGCATCGTGTTCCAGATGGCCGACATCCGTAATATTGCGCACGTAACGAACCTTGTACCCGAGATGCTTCAGCAATCTGAACAAGACATCATAGGTCACCCCCGGTCTTGCGTGCCCAAGATGTGCATCCCCATATACTGTTGGCCCGCATACATACATTCCCACGTGGCCTTCGTGAATCGGTGTGAAAAGCTCTTTCTTCCTGGAGAGCGTATTGGTCAAGTATAATTCTCTCATATTTTGCTGTTTGAAATGCGAATATAGTCATTTTTTCAAAAAGAATTTGATGAGTCGGGGACTCAATGCATGCAATCACGTTTCAAATAGAAGTATAATAGCCAAACCTAGCAATAGTTATGGAATCTATGGTTTTGACAACTTTTGAATCCGTGCCAGTGCTAAATGTAAATGTCTGAATATTAATGATTTGGAAAACAGGTGGCACAGATTCCCGGTATAATGCTTGATTTCTGTCAGAAACTGTGCCACCACGTTTTGTTAACTATCGTATAATCAGTGAGTTAGCAAATGCCGGTGGCACAGATTCAAAAAAGGCGTTAAGGAATACGTTTGACTGCAATCTGCGCCGTGACCATTGCGGCAATAGGCAAATGCGATCCTCCAGTGAGCGAGGCGGTGCAGATCTCAATAATAGTAGCTGGTGGTGGCCGCGGAGCACAGCTGCTATGCCACTACAAAATCCGATAAAAATTGAGCCGGACAGAAAACAATTCTGTTCGGCTTCAAATACATTTAAAAAGAAAAATATTAGCGCATATCTACGTATTTGATTTTGTCCATATCTCCGTAATCCAGGTTTTCACCTGCCATTCCCCAGATGAACATATAGTTGCTAGTGCCTGCAGCGGCGTGGATGGACCATTCAGGAGACATAATTGCCTGTTCGTTGGCCAGCCAAACCAATCTTTCTTCTTGTGGCTCGCCCATCAAGTGGCAGATCATATTGCCTTCTTTGACATTGAAATAGAAATAGGCTTCAATCCTGCGGCCGTGAGTGTGGGCGGGCATAGTGTTCCATACGCTTCCAGGCTTGAGTTCGGTAAGTCCCATCTGCAATTGGCAAGGGCCTTCTTGAAGCACATTCTTGACTATCAACTGATTGATAACTCTGTCATTGCTGTCTTCCATCTTGCCTGCAGGGAATGAATTGGCCTTCAACGAACCTTTGCGGCCATCGATTGTGACCAACTGGGTCTTGTATTCCTTGTGAGCAGTGGCGGAATTGAGGTAGAATTTTGCCGGATTTGCAGCGTCTTTGCTGGCAAAGGTGACTTTCTGGTTGCCTCTGCCGACATAGAGAGCATCTTTGAATTTCAGGGTGTATTCCTTTCCGTCCACATTGACGATTCCGTCTCCACCGACATTGATGACGCCTAGTTCGCGACTATAGAGGAAATATGGGGCTTTGAGCGGATCTATGGTATCCAAAGTCAATACTTTAGCCACAGGCATTGCGCCTCCGAAGATAAACCTGTCGTACATTGAATATGTAAGGTTGATTTCATCAGGTGCCATTACCTTCTCCATTGCGAAACTGCTGCGAAGCCTTTGAGTGTCGTAGCCTTTCACATCTTGAGGATTGCAGGCTGTCTGTATCTTGTAATTAATCTGTGCAAAGGCCCCTGTTGTGAGGATGCCCATTGCGATTGTCAGTAATATTTTTTTCATAATCTGCTATTTTTGAATTGTCTTGGCCATAGCCATTTCTTTAATGATCTTTCTGCGATTGATGATAGCCATCACAGTGGTACCAGCAACAAGAATTATGATGCCAATAATCTTGAGGTTGTAAACCAAATGGAAAATTATCCAAGAGAATAGGTTGGATGCGAAGTCCAACGAGCCTCCGAGGAAGCCGTCAGGAATCTTGACCGCTGCATCTCCTGTTCTGGCATAAACATCTTGTGCTGCCTGGGTGAAGAATGGGGCCAAATCCGTAACAAAATATAAGCCTATCACCAAGGATACCAATCCGATGATGAATGTCTTGACCACATTTCCCTTGGTGATAGGAAGGACCATAGGGAACAAGTAGAACATACCGGCGAGAGATGCCAACGGCAAGAACTCGTTTCCAGGCAGTATTACTGATATGAACAGAGTTACTGGGATAAGCAGGAGAGATACTACCAATGTGGTAGGATGCCCAATCACAAGAGCAGGACTCATACCTATATTGATTCCAGTGGAATTTTTGAATTTCTTGGATACCAGGTCTTTGGTGGCATCTGCGATAGGTCTAAGTCCTTCTATGAACAGGCTGGTGATGCGAGGAATGAGTTCCATTACTGCTCCCATCTTGATGCCTAGTCCCAATATCATAGGAATATTGCTGGCAATCTGATTCCATCCTTTGCAAGAGAGAATTCCGATTAGGCAGCCTACAATGACTCCGAGAAACAGGGGCTCGCCAAGGATTCCGAATTTCTTCTTCATTCCTTCTGCGTCAATGTCCAATTTATTGAATCCTGGAATCATATCCATACCCTTGTTCAGTATTTCAGCAAAAGGTACGAACCCCTGGCAGAATGGCTGAGGAATGGAAATGCCTTCCATATTGTCATAGTAATTTTGGAATTTTTTGGTGGTGAGGTCGGCCATTATCAGGGTAATGATGAAGCAGATGACTGCTGCGAAGAACCCCCACCAGATATTGCTAGTCGCAAAATAAACTACTACGCCAATGAAAGCATAGTGCCAATAGTTCCAAAGGTCGATATTGATGGTTTTGGTCGCCTTAACCAAAAGCAAGACGATGTTGATGCCTAGGCAGACAGGGATGATGAACGCTCCGACTGTGGTATTGTAGGCCACTGAGGCTGCTGCCGGCCATCCCATATCGAAAATGCCCAATTTGAGATTGTAGATTACCGTCATCGTCTTGAGCGGAATCCCGAGGCTGCTTGTAAGAAGAGCCGTGACTATGGAAAGTCCCACGAAGCCGACTCCCACCAGCAAACCGCTTTTGAGGGCTTTTCCGAACTTGATGCCTATGCAGAGTCCAAGCACTGTGAAAATTATTGGCATCATCACTGCCGCTCCAAGTCCGATTATGTAACCGAATACGTTTTCCATTTAGAATGAGTGTTTGACGTTGACTTGGAGCGGATTGTTTTTCTTGGTCGCGAAATCTTTCAACATCTGCTCCCAAGTGTCAAGGTCTTGTATACCTGCTTTGCTCCATCCGCTTCCGAAATAATAAGTGTAATCTTTTGAAAACGAATTCCATCCCAGTACGTGTCCGATGGCCCCGTTCCTAGTCGGGAGTTCTTCTTTGGAGAAAAGTTTTACGCCTGCGTTATCGAAACCGCTAGGCCTTACCACACCGCAGAATATTTCTCCATTTTTGCCTACATTCCTGTCCCCTAAATCTGAATAGGCAATATAGCCTTTCAAGTTATCGAATCTGTATGCTTTTGGATTTTCAGGGTGGATTACTATGCCTACGGCGATGTTGCATTGCTTGGTGAGTGTCCCTAAGCCATCGTAGTTGACTATAACCTTGTTAAGGATAGATCCTTTGTCCACACTGATGAGTCTTTTTTCAATGACTGTTTTGCCTTCCACAGTAATGGGACTGTATGTGCACTGGGCAGTAAAACGGATAGGTCCATTGTTCAAGATCTTGTAAGTGGTCCAGCACCAAGGGTATACGAGAGTGTATAAATGCATCAATGCAGTCGCTCCGCAGCCCAATGTCGGTCCGACCCCATAAGAATCCATCCCGTCTCCGTGATCGAGATGGAAATTAATTCTTGGTTTTCCATATATGGCTTTGTCGAAACGCTCTTTCATCACAGGGCGAGAGACGCTCTTGGTGAATACATCATAGCCAAAAGCCCTTTCCCCGCTTTTCTGTAGAGCAGGTCCATAAGTACGGTAGCCTGATTTGTCATTTTCCCACATCAGGTCGTCCATTCTGTCGGCTCTGAACGAGCCGCAGCATACAGTATCGGCATTTTGTCTTACGCCTTTGTGGATTTTGTAGATGGTTTTCCCGTCTGCTTTCACCGTGGACTGGAAAATCATTTTCCCATCGTAGGTAATTTGATAAGGAACCTGCTTTCCATCTTGGTCGGTGACTATGTTGCGCCCGTCTCGGCTACATTTGGCTGAGACTTCAAGCATCTCTCCATCCCTGTCCAAGGGAAGGGGATTGCTGACAATAACTCTATATGCCGAGCATCCTGCCAGTCCGATAATGGCTGGCAGGAGACTGGCAATACTAACTAATCGAGGCATTTTGATTGCCATATTCTATTGAGGTTGTTTGCCAATATATGCGAGGATGCCCCCGTCCACGTATAGTACGTGACCATTCACGAAGTCGGATGCCGCTGATGCTAGGAACACAGCAGGTCCCTGGAGGTCTTCAGTAGTGCCCCAACGTGCTGCCGGAGTCTTGGCAACTATGAATGAATCGAATGGATGGCGTGATCCGTCAGGCTGACGCTCACGAAGAGGTGCAGTTTGAGGGGTGGCGATATAACCAGGTCCGATACCGTTGCACTGGATGTTGTATTCGCCATATTCGGAAGCGATGTTTCTTGTGAGCATCTTAAGTCCGCCTTTGGCTGCTGCATAAGCGGATACGGTCTCACGTCCGAGTTCGGACATCATTGAGCAGATATTGATGATCTTGCCGCCGCCATTCTTGATCATTGATGGAATGACAGTCTTGGAAACGATGAAAGGTGCGTTGAGGTCTACGTCTATGACGGCGCGGAATTCTTCAGCTTTCATATCGATCATAGGAATCCTCTTTATGATTCCCGCATTGTTTACAAGAATGTTGATAGGACCGAGATCCTTTTCGATGTTGGCAACAAGTGTCTGTACTTGGTCTTCCTTGGTGACATCGCATACATAGCCGTGGGCTTCGATACCCTTCTCTTTGTAAGAAGCGATTCCCTTGTCTACAAGTTCTTGTTTGATGTCATTGAACGCTATTTTGGCACCTGCCTGGGCAAATGCTGTGGCAATAGCGAAACCGATTCCATAAGATGCTCCCGTAACGAGAGCGACCTTCCCTTCGAGTGAAAAATTTACCATATTCTGTATTTAAAATATTTGTTTGTATTTAACTGATGATTCTCTTATTTTAAGACTCATTGGGACCTTGACAACATCGATTTCCTGGTTTGTATTTACGAGCACAAGAAAGGCTTTTGCTGCCCTTCTGCCCATTTCATAAGGATTCAGGTCCAATGAACTCATAGATGGGGACATAAGTTCTGTGAAGTTCTCATTTGCCGTCCCAACTATGCCGCAATCTTCTGGCAAATGCAATCCGGCTTCTTTGGCTGTATCGATTGCTCCGAGAGCGGAAAAGTCTCCTGCACTGTACAATGCGTCGCAGCCGGCGGCCAAGGCTTTCTTACCGCTTTCGTACCCCGTCTCCCTAATGATTGTATTGTAATAGATAATACTTTCATCTATATTGATCCCGGAATCCATCAATGCCCTTTCGTATCCTTCGAGTCTTTCTTTGTATGCCTCTGAATTCATATATCCGGCAAGTGTACCAATCTTTTTGTATCCATTGTCAATTAGATGCCTAGTGGCTTCGTATGCTCCTTCGAAATTGTTATTAACTACTTTAGCTCCAGGCAGTTCACTGAATACACGGTCAAACTGCACTAGCTTGATTCTGCCGTCAATTACTTTCAAAATATGCTTTCCGTCCGTGGACTCAATCGAATGTGACATTAGGATTCCTGCAACTTGATTGCTCTTCAATGTCTTCAATGCCTTGATTTCGTCTTCGATTCTTTCGTGAGTCTGGCATATTATCACGTTGTATCCTGCTTCTCCCAATACTGACTCTGCTCCACTTATGACATTGCTGAAAAACTGACGATTGATTCTTGGCACGATAATGCCCACAAGGTTTGCTACCCCTTTCCTGAGATTGGAAGCGATGATGTTCCTTTCATATCCCATCTCGGCAGCTTTGTTTTCAATGTTCAATCTTGTTTCTTCTTTGACTTTCGGACTTCCGCTTAAGGCCCTGGATACTGTGGATGGCGTAATTCCCAAGGCTTCGGCGATGTTGGTGATAGTTGCTTTTTGCATTATGTGCTTGGTTTAAGTTTCGTCGTTAATCGATTATTGTAAACATACAATCGTTTGTCAATCTTCCGTATCTGATCAATGCTTCAAGGAAATAATAGTCTGCATAAGAAAGCGGTGCATCTATTTCACTTCCTGATGGTTTGTTACCAACATTATGCATAAGCAGGAACCCTCCATTTTCTCCTTTCTTTGCAAGAAATTTGTCTGAAGCAAGCGAGCGCAATTGCTTTGTAGCCATAGTCACGTATCGCTTGCTGTTGTGCTTGTCATTTGTCAATGCGCTCAATTTAATGAAAGCAGATGCCATTACTGCGGCAGCAGATGCGTCGTGATAGTCGTAAGGAATCTTATCCGAATCGAAGTCCCAAAAAGGGATTCCGTCTTTAGGAAGCCTTCTCAATAGCATAGAGGCAATGCTTTCAGCTTGGGCAAGATATCTTCTTTCCCCTGTTTTGTCGGCCATCATTGTGTAGCCATAGAGTGCCCAAGCTTGTCCTCTAGCCCAAGCAGAACCATCTGATAAGCCTTGTACCGTTTCCTTACTTCTGACGTGCCCGTCATTCGGGTCATAGTCTACTAAGTGAAAAGTGGTAAAGTCGCTTCTGAAATGATTGGCCATTGTCTTATCTGCATGGCTTATGGCAATGGCTTTGAGGCTGTCTATTCCAAATAGCTTGTAGGCATCCATAAGCAATTCCAAGTTCATCATATTGTCAATGATGACAGGGTATTGCCATTTGTGCTTCTTACCTGAATAATCCCAACTCCTTATTACTCCTGTCTTGGCTGAATAACGTGTCCCTAGTTTCACGGCTGCATCCCTGATAGTTTGCAGGTATGAATTATCTCTGGTGATTTTGTATGCATTACCGTAACTGCAATCGATCATAAACCCTATGTCGTGATCTGTCTTAGCCTTGATAAGCCCTTCGAGAGGAAGAGTGTATTTCTCTGCTAATGCTTTGATATCTGGATCTTTGGTATATTCATAAGTGAGCCATAAAGAGCCAGGAAAGAATCCGCTGCACCACCAAGAAATGCCTGAATCGATACATTTCCCCGTACCATCTGTTGCGACAGTCCTAGGGTATGAGCCTGGAGCAAGTCTTGCATCTATTGCTTTATATTGTTCTTCTGCCAATCCAAAGACTTTCTCAGATATTTTTGATATCTTTTTCTGGTCCGATTTACTTGGAACAAATGCTAGGATGCTGAGTATTATGCATATGATTGTTTTCATTATGTGGTATTTGCAATTATCTTTATAATCTATTCATTAAAGATTCCGCAATCTTGAAATTGCTTCGACTGGGGTTTCAAAGATTCGAAATGCCAATTCTTTTTCAGCCCATAATCGATACCATTGGCCTATCTTTTATGTCCACGGAGACGCTCGTTTAATGTTATTTTATTCATATAGTGTAATGAATATGGTTTATTTCTACCGCAAATATAGATATTACTTTGAACAATACAAACGTTTGTATTGTTTATCAAAGAAAATGGTTGCAAAAGTGCTTCCTGTTATTCGGAATCGTTTTCATAAGGAAGAAGTCCATTTACAGTTCCTAAGGGCTCTGATCCTATCATACCATTGTCCTTTGGCCTTATGTATTTGCTGTCGCAGGTGTCGGTTTTTTGTGAAATGGCTTGCCAAAGGCGGAATTGGCCGTCGGCCGCCTGTTTTTCTTTTTAAGGCTTTGGAAAACTTTTCATCAAAATAGCAAGATGGGACAAGCAAGTCTTTTCGGGATGTCTTAACTTTGCCTGAAGTTTGGAAATGAAAGACAATAATATGCAAAACAAACCTACTATCGTTGACTATCGTATGCGCATAGGACGTATGGTGGAATACATCAGCAATCATCTGGATGAGAATCCTGATTTGAAAACACTTGCCGAAGCGGCAGGTGTTTCACCATATCATTTCCACAGGATTGCCAAGGCCTTCTTGGGCGAAACGATAGGCAATTTCATTGTGCGCAAACGTGTCGAGACTGCAGCCCGGCTGTTGCGCTATACCGATTTGCCGGTTTGCCAGATTGCGTATGGTGTCGGATACGAAGAGCCGGCATCTTTGACAAAAGCGTTCAAATTGTTTTTCGGAATAACTCCAAACGAATTTAGAAATGACAAAAAAGAAATTACTATGAAACAATTAAACATCAATCCTGATTTGGAGTTGAAAGAGCGTATCGAAATCCGTGAACCGAAGAATGGCATCTGCTATGGCTTGAAAGGAGATTACCATACTTGCGATTATGAAAAAGCCTGGAAGACCCTTAATGAGTTTGCGACAGCAGAAAAGATCGATATGGGCCAGGTCGAATACCTGACGATATATTATGATGATCCTGATGTCACAGAGTCTGACAAACAGAGGGCGGATGTCTGCATGGTTCCAAATAAAGAATGTGTGCCTACGGGGGAATTGCGCCTTAAGCAGATTCCAGGAGGCAGGTATGCGATATATCTGTATAAGGGAACTTACCAGAAACTGGGCATGGTATATGATACCATATATGGCAAATATATTCCGGAAGGCGGTTATCAACTGGATGCCAGACCGATGTTCGAACGTTATCTGAACGATCCGGAAGAGACCAGACCTGAAGATTTGCTTACGGAGATATACGTTCCGATAGTCTGAAGGCGACGAATGGCGTCGTAGTAGTACACAGGGCCGAGGCCGTTTATCGACTTCGGCCCTGTGATTTTTGGCTTTGGCCACCTTATTTGCATACTGTTCAAAGATGATATTCATTAACCTTTAATCCTTTCTTCAGGATAGAAATAACATATCCGACCTGTTGATAAGTTGTCGGCAAGTCTCTGTGGACTGATTGCGAAAGCCCGAAAAATAGAGTATATTTGTACTTCCGTTGCGGATAATATATTCTATATATATGAAAGTTGGAATCATAATGGGCTCTGCAAGCGACTACGAAGTGATGTCTGGCGCAGTCGATATGCTCATAGCGCTTGATATCGACTTCGAGAAGAGAGTCGTAAGCGCACACAGGACACCTGACCTGATGTATGAATACGCCAAAACTGCAAAAGAGCGGGGAATCAGCGTAATAATTGCCGGTGCCGGCGGTTCTGCACATTTGCCAGGTATGGTTGCCGCAATGACTACACTTCCTGTGATCGGAGTTCCTGTTAAATCAAAAGCCTTAAACGGAATAGACTCGTTGCTTTCCATCGTACAGATGCCATCGGGCATACCGGTTGCGACAGTGGCTATCAACGGGGCCAAGAATGCTGCTCTCATTGCAGCCTCGATTCTGGCTCTCCAAGATCAAGGAATTGCGCAGCGTCTGGAGAACTTCAGGAAAGAACAAACGGAGTCTGTACTCAAAACAGAGATCTAAAAGGCACACATCCAATGAATAAGAGAATCGGAATAATCGGTGGCGGGCAGCTTGGTCTGATGATAACTCAGGAAGCTCACCACTTGGGCGCAATCGTTTCCGCATTGGACCCAAGTCCGGATGCCCCTGCATTCGCTCAGACTGATTCTCACATCGTGGCTGCTTATGACGACCTTGATGCTCTGGAAAGGCTCTGCAAAGAGAGCGATGTCATCACTTATGAATTCGAGAACGTGCCTGGAGATATCTTGAGACATCTCGAAGGCAAATACAATATCAAGCAGGGAATTGCACCTCTTTTCGATTCACAAGACCGCTTGAGAGAGAAAAACAACGCCCGCAGGCACGGCCTAAAGACTGCTGATTATATTGCATTGCCACGTCTTACTGACGATGAAGACTGTGTTGCTGTTCCAGGTAGTGTAAGCGATGCGGACAAACTGTCTGAGTTGCGAGGGGCTGTAGCCGGAATTGGCTTGCCTTGCGTGCTGAAAACAAGACGTTTCGGCTATGACGGTCACGGCCAAGAGGTCATCAAGTCGGAAGCCGATATAGCCAATGCGGTCAAACTGCTTGACGTTCCTTGCATATTGGAGTCTTTTGTGGATTTCGACTATGAGGCGAGCGTGGTTTTGGTCCGTTCGGACGAAAAAACCATTCATTTTCCAGTCGGAAGAAACATCCACAAGGGTGGAATATTGGACTTGAGCATTGTCCCGGGAAAGGGAATGTACGATGCCAAGGGCAACGAGACAGCGCTGGAAAAAGGAATTGCCGCTGCCTGCGAGAAATTCTTGGAAGGTTGTGGCTATAAAGGGATATTGGCAATAGAATTGTTCATCAAGGGCAATGAGTTCCTATTCAATGAGATGGCACCCAGACCGCATAATAGCGGACATTATACCATCGAAGGTTGTACGACCAATCAGTATAGGGAACTTTGCCGCTTCCTGTTGGATCAGCCATTGGAAGAGCCGAAACTGATTGCTCCTACAGTGATGAAGAACATCCTCGGACAGGATCTGGAAGTTGCATACGAGATTGCGGGCTGTGAGAGCGGGGCATATTGTGGAATGGCTCAAAAAGGTGTTTTCGTCCATATTTATGGGAAGACGGAATCCAAGCCCAAGAGAAAAATGGGACATATAACGTTTGTACCTATGACGTTGGAAAGGTACGATGGACAGTGGGCGGAGAGATTCGTCTACGGCAAGTTAGAGAAGTAGGGAAGGGTTCAAGTGAGTAGGGACTTGCATTGCAGTAATATATAGGATCGGGTGGCGATATGTGGTTTCCCGAGTCAAGATAGGAATAATATATTGGTAAAACAGATATGAAGAATTACCGGATTTTTGTAGAAAAGTATCCTGAATTTCAGGTGGAGGCGCGTAGCCTCAAGGGAGAGTTGAACGAAAATCTTCAACTTAAGTTGCAGACACTCAGACTGTTAAACGTTTATGACTTGTTCGGATTCTCTCCTGAATTGCTGGAAGAGAGCCGTTACAAGGTCTTCGGAGAGACTGTTACGGATAAAGTTACGGACGAGTGCGACTTGAAAGGAATGAAATATATTGCCGTGGAATACCTTCCAGGGCAATTCGATCAAAGAGCCGCTTCGGCAGTCGACTGCGTCAGACTGATCGATCCGAAAGCGGAAGTCACCATCAAAAGTTCCAAATTACTGATTCTCGACGGAGATACCTCCGAAGATGATATTGACAAGATCAAGCATTATTTCATCAATGCCGTAGAGGCTCGTGAAAAGGATCTGTCTAAACTTTCCGATACGGAGCACGCCCCGGTAAAACCAGTGCCCGTCTTGGATGGTTTCAACGAAATGAATCCTTCTGAACTAGATTCATACTGCATAAAGATGGGTTTGGCAATGAATGAGGCTGATCTTCAGGAAGTTATAAACTACTTCACATCGGAAGGCAGGGAGCCGAACGAGACTGAACTTCGAATTCTGGATACATATTGGAGCGACCATTGCCGCCATACCACATTCACAACCGAACTTCAGGAGATAGGCATTGAGGATTCCTTCATTAAAGAAGAAATAGGCAGAAGTTTGAAGCTGTACCTTAAGATGCGTAAGGAACTCGGAAGGGAGCAGAAAAGCATCTGTCTTATGGATATGGCCACAATTGGTGGCAGATACCTCAAGGCAAAGGGCCTTCTGGATGATATGGAAGTAAGCGAGGAGAACAATGCCTGCAGTATTTACATAGATGTGGACGTGGATGGAAAGATAGAAAAATGGTTGCTTCAGTTCAAGAATGAGACACACAACCATCCTACTGAAATAGAACCTTTCGGAGGTGCCGCCACTTGCTTGGGTGGAGCCATAAGAGACCCCCTTTCTGGAAGGAGTTACGTATATCAGGCAATGCGTGTCACAGGGGCTGGCGATATCTACAAGCCTGTTGCTGAAACTATCCCTGGCAAATTGCCTCAGAAAGTTTTGACAAGAAAGGCCGCACAAGGCTATTCAAGTTACGGAAACCAGATCGGACTTGCCACTACCCACGTTCGAGAGATATATCATCCTGATTATGTTGCCAAGAGATTGGAGGTGGGAGCCGTTGTAGGAGCAGTGAAAGCCGGCAATGTCCGTAGGGAAACTCCTGTACCGGGAGATGTCGTACTATTGCTTGGCGGTCGTACCGGTCGTGATGGAATAGGTGGGGCCACAGGCTCTTCCAAAGAACATACTGAAGCTTCTCTTGAGACCTGCGGAAGCGAGGTCCAGAAAGGTAATCCGCCAGAGGAGAGAAAACTCCAGAGACTGTTCCGCCGTCCTGAGGTTACGCGCCTTATCAAGAAATCCAATGATTTCGGAGCAGGTGGAGTAAGTGTGGCCATAGGCGAACTCTCAGACGGGCTTGATATATATTTGGACAGAGTCCCGGTCAAATATCGCGGCCTCAATTCCACCGAACTTGCCATTAGTGAATCTCAGGAAAGAATGGCAGTGGTGGTGGAAGCAAAAGATGAGAAGGCATTTATGGACTTCTGCCATAGGGACAATGTAGAAGTCATTCACGTTGCCGATGTTACCGACACCGAAAGGATGATAATGTTCAATGGCAAGGAGAAAGTCGCCGACCTGCAACGCAAATTCATTGACAGTGCAGGTGCCAGACATTATGCCAAAGCAACAATAGGTGCCGTAGAACAGAAGAATCCATTCGAGCGCAAGATTGAAGGTGAGACATTGGCAGAGAAGATGGTTGCCGATATGCAGGATCCGAATGTGGTCTCACAGAAGGGTTTGATAGAGATGTTCGATTCCACAATCGGTCGTTCCACTGTGCTTATGCCTTACGGAGGCGAACTTCAAACTACTGAAACTCAGGTATCAGTCCAGAAACTCCCAGTCGATGGCTATACCGACACCGCAAGCATTATGGCTTTCGGCTTCAATCCTTTCATTACCAGTTGGAGTCCATATCACGGAGCCGCCTATTCTGTAATTGAAGCTTGTACCAAGGTGGTTGCGGCCGGCGGATGCTATGAGAAAATGAGATTTTCCTATCAGGAATATTTCGAGAGGATGACTCACGACCCTAAGGGTTGGGGCAAGCCGCTTAGCGCTTTGCTTGGAACTATCAAGATGCAGAACGAATTAGGCCTTCCTTCCATAGGAGGAAAGGACTCTATGAGTGGCACTTTCGAACATATCAACGTTCCTCCAACACTGATTGCTTTCGGTATCACTACTGTTGATGCCAAGAATGTAATTTCTCCTGAATTGAAGTGGGAAGGGGACAGATTATATCTTATCAAACATACCCCCCTTGAGGACTATATGCCCGATGTGGAGCAACTTAAGAAGAATTGGAAGTTTATTGAGGCTCAAATCAAAGAAGGCCACATCATCTCAGGATACTCTATCGGATTTGGAGGAGTCGCAGAAGCCCTTTGCAAAATGTCTTTCGGCAATGCTTTCGGTGTGGATGTGAAATTGAGCGAAGCTGAATTGTTCAATTACAATTATGGCTCTATCTTGGTGGAATCTGATCAAGAATTGGACTATGAAAATGCCGAGTGTATCGGTCAAGTCACTTCCGGCGAGGATGGCTATTTGCACATAAATGGCAATAAAGTCAAGATTTCTGCTCTGGTTGAGGCAAATGAAAATAAGTTCACTAAAGTTTATCCGGCTGTGAGCACTCCAGACCAGAAGAGGCTTATGCCTAAAGGAATGGAAGGTGTCAAACCTTACAAGGCCAAGAAACTGGATTTGAAATATAAAGGAGAAAAAGTAGAAAAGCCCATCGCTTTCCTGCCTGTTTTCCCTGGAACCAACTGCGATTACGATACTGCAAAGGCTTTCCGCAAGGCCGGTGCCGAGGCCCGTTTCGAAGTATTCTGCAATTTGGGCACAGACGATATCTTCGCTTCCATTGACAATATGTGCAAGAATATTTCCGAGTGCCATATCCTTGCTCTCTGCGGAGGTTTCTCGGCAGGAGACGAACCTGATGGAAGTGGAAAATTCATAGCCAATGTGCTGAACAACGCTGCTGTGGCTGCTGAAATTCAAAAACTTCTGGATCGTGGAGGTCTGATTTTGGGTATTTGCAATGGCTTTCAAGCTCTTGTGAAATCAGGTCTGCTTCCTTATGGAAAACTCGGAATGGTCACGAAGGAGTCACCGACTCTTTTCAGAAACGATATAAACCGCCACGTCTCACAGATGGTTACTACCAGGGTATCCACTACAAATTCACCTTGGCTTTCTGGTATGACGATAGGACAAGAATTCACAATCCCTGTCAGTCACGGAGAAGGCAAATTCGTCGTAAATGAAAAGATGGCAAAAGAATTGTTCGAGAACGGCCAGGTCGCTTTCCAATATGTTGATCCTGTAACTGACGAAATAACAATGCATTCGCCTTGCAATCCAAATGGGTCTTATTATGCTATTGAGGGTATCATCAGTCGCAATGGACAGATACTTGGCAAGATGGGACATTCCGAGAGGTATGAAAGCCATCTTTTCAAGAACATCCAGGCGGATTTGGAACAGCCTCTTTTCGATAATGCCGTAAGATATTTCAGAGGAGAATAATCAATGGAAAAAGTTAGTACAATTTACAATGGTGTCTCCGTCAAGATTTATCAGACGGAAGAGCCCGACAAGGTGATCATTCATTTCACCGATGAGATTTCCGCTTTTATGAAAATAAAGCGGGCCATTATCAAGGACAAAGGCAAACTTTGCAACGGGATTTCTTGTATATTGTTCAGATATATGGCCAAACAGGGCATAAGATCCCATTTCATCAAGCAAATCTCAGATGATGAACAGTATTGTATGAAAGTAGAGGTCATACCTTTGGAAGTAATTATCCGCAATGTCATTGCAGGCTCTATGGCTCAGAGGCTGGGTCTGGAAGAAGGTGTCGTCTTGAAGAATACAGTTTACGATCTCTGTTTGGAAAACGACGGTCTCAATGATCCCTTGCTCAATGACTATCACGTGATGGCTTTGGGAATTGTCACCAGGAAGGAATTGGATGAGATGTATGCTGCAACTGCAAAGATCAATGATTGCCTCAAATCTCTGTTCGAGGCTGTTGGAATCACTTTGGTAGACTTCAAGATTCAGTTTGGAAGGTTGCCTGACGGTACTTTGGTTCTGGACGATGACATCACCCCTGACAGTGCCAGACTATGGGACATCAAGACTGGTGAGAAATTGGACAAAGACCGTTTCCGCCACGATAATGGCAAGGTGGGGGATGCCTATAGGACAGTATACAATAGATTGAAAACTTATCTTGAACCGGAGGAAGAAAGATGATTGACAATAGAAGCATACACGAGGAATGCGGTGTATTCGGGGTATGGAATGTTCCCGGAGCCGCTGAAATTACTTATTATGGGCTTCACGCCCTTCAACACAGAGGGCAGGAAGGCTGCGGAATCGTGAGTGTGAATGACGAAGGCCAGTTGAAGAGAGTCAAGGGGCTAGGTCTGGTTACAGAGGTTTTCAATGAGACGAATCTTGCTTCTTTGAAAGGCTGTATGGCCATCGGCCACGACCGCTATTCCACTGCGGGTGGGGGCGGAATAGAGAATGTGCAACCTTTCCTTTTCAGACACAATGCCGGGGATTTTGCATTGGCTCATAATGGCAATCTGGTTAATTCCAATCAATTGCGTAAGTATCTTGAGGATAGGGGCAGCCTTTTCCAGTCCACATCGGATAGTGAGGTGTTGGCCCATCTGATAAAGAAGGAACCGCTAGAGAGGAATAGTCCGAGGATTTTCCCTATCGTAGAGGCCTTGAATATGATAGAGGGAGCGTTCGCATTCCTGATAATGACCAAGAATCGTCTTTATGCCGCCAGAGACAAGTATGGGTTGAGGCCTTTGTCCATTGGCAAATTGGGTGATGGCTATGTGGTCAGCAGCGAAACTTGCGCTTTTAGTGTGATTGGGGCTGAGTTTGTGAGGGATGTGGAGCCTGGAGAAGTCGTCACCATCGACCATCACGGCATTCGCAGCAGGAAATATTCGGAATACCAGCGTCACGCATTGTGCGCTATGGAATATATCTATTTCTCTCGACCTGACAGTGATTTGGAAAATGTCAATGTCCACGCATTCCGAAAGGAAACAGGCAAACTCTTGTTTCAAGAACAGCCTGCTCCTGCCGATATCGTGGTGGGAGTGCCTGATTCCAGTTTGAGTGCTGCGATGGGTTATGCCGAGGCAAGTGGCTTGCCTTATGAGATGGGACTTATCAAGAACAAATATATTGGCAGGACTTTCATTCAGCCCTCGCAGGCTATGAGAGACAAGGGAGTAAAGATGAAATTGTCCCCAGTCAAGAGTATTGTAAGTGGGAAAAGGGTGGCTTTGATAGATGATTCCATAGTAAGGGGCACCACGTCAAAGAGAATAGTAACGATGCTTCGTGAAGCGGGAGCGACACAGGTGCACGTGCGCATTGCCAGCCCACCTATCAAATTCCCTTGTTTCTATGGGGTGGACATTTCAACATACAATGAGCTGCTTTGTGCCCATAGAAACCTGGAAGAGGCTTGCAAGGCGATAGAAGCCGATTCGCTAGCTTTTCTTTCGGAGCAGTCACTTTTCAAGGCCGGTCAGCGTTCCGACCTCTGCTTGGCTTGTTTCAATGGCACATATCCGACTTCTCTTTACGATAGTCTGGAAAACGCCAATAAAGACGGAAAATTTTAAACATAAATATTATGGCAATCGATTACGAAAAAGCGGGAGTTAGCCTTGAGGCAGGATACGACGTAGTACGCCGCATCAAGAAGCACGTAGCTTCCACCTCGCGCCTGGGCGTGATGGGAAACATAGGATCGTTCGGCGGTATGTTCGATCTTGCGGCACTGAATATCAAGGAGCCTGTACTTGTAAGTGGCACCGACGGAGTAGGCACCAAACTTAAAATCGCATTTGCAATGGACAAACACGACACAATTGGCATAGATGCAGTTGCAATGTGTGTCAATGATGTATTGGCCCAGGGTGCGGAGCCTCTTTTCTTCTTGGACTATGTCGCTCTTGGTAAGACCGTTCCTTCGAAGGTCGAGGCCATTGTGGCTGGAGTCTCAGAAGGTTGCCGGCAAGCAGGTTGCGCCCTGATCGGGGGAGAAACAGCAGAGATGCCTGGGATGTATGGCGACGGAGAATATGACATTGCCGGTTTCACTACGGGAGTGGTGGAGAAGTCCAAACTTATAGACGATACCAAGGTCAAAGTTGGGGACGTATTGGTGGGAATTGCCTCTACGGGTATCCATTCCAATGGTTTCAGTTTGGTACGCAAGATATTCTCTGACAACAATTTGGACCTTCACGCCAATTATCCTGAACTTGGTGGCAAGGTACTTGGAGAAGTAGCCCTGACGCCGACCAGAATATATGTTAAACAAGTTCTGGATGTGATTCGCAATTGCGATGTACACGGAGTCGCACATATCACTGGAGGAGGCTTCGATGAGAACATTCCTCGTATCCTTTCAGAAGGGGAAGGACTTGAAATCAATGAAGGCACATGGGAAATCCTTCCGATTTTCCATTTCCTCGAGAAATATGGCAAGATTGACCATAGGGAGATGTTCAACATCTACAATATGGGTATCGGAATGGTGATAGCCCTCGACGAAAGCGAGGCCTCAAAGGCCATTGACATCCTTGAAAATTATGGTGACAAGGCTTCTGTAATCGGTAAAGTTACAGACAAGAGTGGAGTGAATATTGTTTTAAAATAGGTTATATATTATGCGTGCATTAATAAGTGTAAGTGATAAGAAAGGCGTAGTAGAATTCGCCGGAAAACTTGCCGATATGGGATGGGAAATTCTCTCCACCAGCGGCACAATGAAAATGTTGAGAGAAGCCGGACTGAAAGTAACCAGCGTCAGCGACGTGACAGGATTCCCGGAAATCTGTGATGGCAGAGTCAAGACCCTTCATCCTAAGATTCACGGAGCCCTATTGGCCCGCAGGGATGTCCCTGAACATATGAAAGAGTTGAAGGACAATGGAATAGAGACTATCGACTTGGTCTGCGTGAACCTGTATCCGTTCCGTGAGACTATCGCAAAACCTGATGTCACTATGGAAGATGCCATTGAGCATATTGACATCGGTGGACCTTCTATGCTTCGCAGTGCGGCCAAGAACTGGGCTTCTGTTACAGTCGTCTGCAATCCTGCCGATTATCAAACAGTCTTGGATGAGATCAAGGCAAATGGAAATACGACCAAAGAGACTAGATTGCAACTTTCCGCCAAGGCTTATACCCATACGGCAGAATACGATATGGCAATAGCCGCATATATGCGTGCCCAGGCTGGACTTTCAGAGAAGTTGTTCCTCGAATACGATATCAAGCAGGAACTTCGTTACGGTGAAAATCCTCATCAGAGCGCCAAGTTCTTCAAGAGCCTTGTCAGCGAGCCATTCTCATTGGCCTCTGCCGAGCAACTTAATGGCAAAGAATTGTCTTACAACAATATACAAGATGCAAATGCTGCACTCAATATTGTCAGGGAATTCGATGAGCCTTTCTGCGTGGGCGTTAAGCATATGAACCCTTGTGGAAGCGCCATTGGCAAGAATGTCCTGGATGCTTGGAAGAAAACTTATGAGGGAGACAAAACCAGCATTTACGGTGGTATTGTCGCAACCAATCGTGAGATAGACCTTGCTACTGCCGAACTTCTCAAGCCTGTTTTCCTGGAAATAGTGATGGCTCCATCTTATTCCCCTGAGGCCTTGGCTCTTCTGTGCACTAAGAAGAATCTTCGTGTGTTGAAAGTCGATATGGCCAAGGACAATGCCATTCGTAAACAATATGTCAGTATGAATGGCGGAATGTTGGTTCAGGATAGAGACATAAATACTGTTTCTGTGACTGCCGAGCAATGTGTTACGGAGGTCAAGCCTTCTGCTGAGCAAATTGTAGATTTGAATTTTGCCTGGCATATTGCCAAACACGTGAAATCCAATGCAATTGTGGTTGCCAAGGACGGAATGACTTACGGTGTAGGTGCAGGACAGATGAATCGGGTCGGTTCTGCGGAGATAGCTCTCAAGGAAGCTGCAGCAACCCTTAAGGAAGAGGGTAAAGATATTCGTTCAGAGGGACTTGTAATGGCATCGGACGGGTACTTTCCATTTGATGACTGCGTTGCTATTGCAGCAGAGTATGGTATCAAAGCCATAGTACAGCCAGGAGGAAGCATTCGTGATGAGGATTCTGTGAAGAAGGCCAATGAGAAGGGAATCACTATGATGGCTACTGGTGAACGTCATTTCAAACATTAGGATAATATAGTTATGAAGAAAAAGGTTCTTGTGATTGGTGGAGGTGGCAGGGAACACGCAATTGTGGATGCCCTGTCACGTTCTTCTCAAGTATCGAAAATATACTGCGCTCCCGGTAATGCGGGGATTGCGAAATTGGCCAAATGCATCCCTTATGAAGATTTCCAAGTAGAAGAGTTGGCTGATTTCGCTCAGAAGTTTGGAATAGATCTTACTGTGGTCGGCCCTGAGGTTTCGCTTGCGGCTGGAATTACTGACGAATTCGTTTCCCGTGGACTTCGCATTTTCGGCCCTGACAAGGCTGCCGCCCGTATCGAATCCAGTAAGGATTTCGCCAAGGGGTTGATGGCCAAGTATAATGTCCCTACTGCATCATATAAGACTTTTTCTTCATATGATGAGGCTTTGGAATATGTAAGAGGAAAATCTTTCCCTGTAGTTTTGAAATATGATGGTTTGGCTGCTGGCAAAGGTGTGGTGATTCCATCTGATTTTGAGGAGGCTGAAAAGGCCCTCAAGGATATGCTTCTGGATGATAAGTTCGGTCACGGTAAAGTGGTGGTTGAGCAGTTCTTGACAGGCCCTGAGTTTTCTTTTATGTGCTTTGTGGATGGTGCCAGAGTCTATCCTTTGGCTCTTTCGCAAGATCATAAAAGGGCCTTTGACAATGATGAAGGCCCTAATACGGGTGGAATGGGGGCTTATTCTCCTTTGCCATTCATTCCAGCCGAGGATGAGGTTTACGCTTTAGAGAAGATTATGAAACCTGTTGCTGCCGGTATGGTGGCTGAGGGTTTGCCATTCAAAGGTTTGCTTTATGGCGGATTGATGAAAACGCCTGAAGGAATCAAAGTGATTGAGTTCAATTGCCGTTTCGGGGATCCTGAGACGGAAGTCGTGTTGCCTCGTTTGGAGAGCGATATTTATGATATTTTTTCTGCCATAGTAGATGGTACTCAGATGCCGGAGATATTGTGGTCATCGGATGCGGTACTTGGTTTTGTGATGGCATCGAAAGGTTATCCTGTGTCATATAAGAAGGGCTTTGAAATCAAAATCCCGGATGAGCTTGATCCTTCTGTGACGGTTTATCATATGGGGACTTCGTTGAAGAAAGCATATGGTTCTACGGCTGTTCCGCCGTTGGTTACTGCCGGAGGGCGTGTGCTGATGGTTGTGGCTAAAGGCAAGGATTTGAAGGCTGCCAGGGATAAGGCTCTTGAGGCTGTCCGTCAGATAGATTGTCCTAATTTGTTCTATCGCACAGATATTGGCCATTGGGCTTTATAATTAATTGATTATATTTGCATTATGATAATTAGCGGAAAAGATCTTTCAACGAAATTAAAGGCTGAAATGGCTGTCCAGGTGGCGACCTTCCCTGCCAAATATGGTCGTGTGCCACACTTGGTCGTGATACTTGTGGGTGACGATCCGGCCAGCCATTCCTATGTGCGTGGCAAGGCCAAGGCTTCCGAAGTGGTTGGAATCAAGAATACCACCATACTCAAGCCATCAACCATTACTGAGCAGGAATTGCTTGGCATCATTGCAGAGTTGAATGCTGATGATACGGTGGATGGTATACTTGTGCAGTTGCCGCTACCTGACCATATTAATGAGGCCAGAATTATTGAGGCTATTTCCAAGGATAAGGATGTGGATGGATTTCATCCTTTGAATGTGGCTGCACTTTGGATGAAGCAGCCTTGTACTGTGGCTTGTACGCCTCGTGGGGTTATCAAGATGTTGGATGAGGCTGGTGTGGAGATTAAAGGGAAAAGGGCCGTAGTTATCGGGCGTAGTCAGATAGTTGGGCTTCCTGTTGCGAAACTTTTGCTTGATAGGAATGCTACTGTGACTATCTGTCATTCAAAGACTGTTGATCTTCCTTCTGTGACTCGTGAGGCTGAAATTCTTGTGGTGGCCATTGGCCGTCCTCGTTTCGTTACTGCCGATATGGTATCTGAGGGGGCGGTGGTTATTGATGTGGGCGTGAATCGTGATCCAGTGACTGGTAAGTTGTGCGGTGATGTAGATTTCGATGCTGTGGAGCCTAAGGCTTCTATCATTACCCCTGTGCCGGGCGGCGTCGGTCCTATGACCATCTGCTGCCTGATGGAAAATACCATCGACTGTTTCCTTAAGAAGATGGGGAAATAGTTGTTGCACTTCGGAGCATTGCCTATGTGGCAACCAATGTTTTCTTCTTAATGTCCAGATAATCAATTTGTTATCTTTAAAAAATAGGTGGTGACCTTAAATCACCACCTATTTTTGCTTATATCTTGATGAATCGATTATAACATTTCTGCGGCAGAAGTGGCAGACCTGCGAGGACCATTTTGGACTATAATATTTCAGTTAAGGCAGAAGGCCATTGCGATAAGGGCAAATGCGATCCTCGAGAGAGCAGCCAAGCGAGCCCCCGCAGGGGAGCGCGAGCGTCTTGTGGCTGCGAACGGAATAGCGGTCTGCCTTGCCACGTTCGCAATGGCCTTCTACCGCCAGTATATGCAAATCGTGATTTTTCATATCCCCGCTTCCAAGTTGGTGCAGGTACGGATTGCACCGACGCCAATAAGGTCGTATGTATGATATCCCGAATGCTGCACAAGTGGAAGGCATTTTCGACACTTGGACTGCTCTGCATTAGGACAAATAGTTGATAATGTGAACATTAGACATTAGAAGTGGCGTCCAAGTGTGAGGCATTTTTTTACACCTGGAGAAAGGAGGTCGGAAAAAGAGGCCACAGAGTTGGCTGTAAGGCAGGTGACCTCGTCAGTTCGCATCCAAGTGTCGATTTTGGGTCACCACTTGGAAAGGCTGATTTCAGTGTAAATAATTGATAAAGTGAGTGTTAGGCATTTGAGTGCACCTCCAGGTAGGGGACATTTTTTACACTTGGACATAGCCGGACACGATAAAACTCCTCAAGGGAGTGTCGTGCGTATGACTGTACACGATTGAACTCCACAAAAGCTTGCTTTGAACACTGAATTGACGTAAATGATGCCTCAAAATACTCCCTTGCACCTCTGACTTTAATGAACACCTCTAACTTTTACTGCAGCATATGGACCTATTATTATTCCCCCTAAAAGTCCCAACACCATTATAACCTATTCCAAGACTACTGTAGCCAACAAATTTATTCTTCCAACCAACTCTTGCCTGTTCCAGGTGGTGTCGGTCCTATGATCATCTGCTGCTTGATGGAAAATACCATTGACTGTTTCCTCAAGAAGATGGGGAAATAATCTAAAATGCTTGTGGCTGAAGAGTTTCTGTGCTCCGCTGCCTGCTATCCCTTTTGAAGAGCCGGATAAGTTATATTACCATTGATGTTTAAGTGTATATTTTACTAATAATATCAGCACTGGGACTTCAATTAATGGGCCTATTACTGCTGCGAATGCTTCACCGGAATTGATCCCGAAAATGGCAATTGAGACAGCAATCGCAAGTTCGAAATTGTTCCCAGTTGCAGTGAATGCTATCGAGGCTGATTTATCATAAGACACTCCAATATGCTTTGCGAACCAGAATGAGCCAAAGAACATTATTGAAAAATATAGTATCAAAGGTATGGATACAAGCATCACATCTAACGGAAGTTTGACTATATATTCTCCTTTGTATGAGAACATTACAATGATAGTAAATAGCAATGCAATAAGTGTGATCGGACTAATTTTTGGAATGAATTTATTGTAATACCACTCGTTGCCTTTCAGATTGCGAAGTACCATACGGATAAAATATCCAGCAGCGAAAGGGATTCCAAGATAAATGAGGACACTCTTGGCAATCATCCACATAGTGATGTTTCGTACTGCATCGGAAGTCGGAAGCCCCAGCCATTTAGGAAATATTGCAATGAAGAAGTATGCATATACTGAATAAAACAATACTTGAAATATGCTATTCAATGCGACAAGTCCTGCCGCATATTCCCCACTGCCTTTTGCTAAGTCGTTCCATACGAGTACCATTGCAATACATCTTGCCAGGCCGATCATAATCAATCCGTACATATATTCGGGATGTGACGATAGGAGCAAGGCAGAGAGTGAAAACATTAGGATTGGTCCAACTATCCAATTGAGTATCAGAGAGGTGGCAAGAATTTTTCGAGAAGAGAAAACATTTCCGAGTTCCTCGTATTTGACTTTCGCTAAAGGAGGAAACATCATAAGAATCAATCCTACGGCAAGGGGAATGTTTGTAGAACCTATTTCGAAGTGTCCCCAGAATTCTACTATTCCAGGGTAAACATATCCGATCCCTACTCCTATGAACATCGCTATGAATATCCATAGGGTGAGATATCTATCCAAAAAGCTTAACTTTTTCATTTTTTAAAATATTGTTCGCAAAATTACGAACAATATTCCATACACGCAAGAACGTTAATAGAAAAAGCGCCTTGTCAATAAGTGGTCTGGAATAGGGCGTTATTGGCCTTGGCGGCATTGCGGGCATTCATCTTACCGAAATTCCATTTGATTCCAGCCAGAATATATCGACCAAGAATCAGGCTATAAGTATCTTCATAATAATTCTCTGCAACTTGATGATTAAGCGACTTGGCATCATTCAGAATGTCGTAAGCGCTAATACTCAATGTGAAGGCTTTGATATCCTTTGATAATTCAATATTCCAGCACCATTGCGGATCCCCGAAACCATAACTGTATCCTTTCAGAATTGTATGCTTGCAGTAAGAACTGATTTCGAAATCGTGAGGCGTAACATATTGCAAATTCAGGGTGAAGTTATGATCCCACGTATGTACATTTGCACGAGAGTTAAAAGCATAAAGTGTCACCACATTCCTGACCCCATATCCAGCCCTTGCTGAAAATTTATTGTCCTTATCCCTGTAAGAAAATGTAAAATCGCCTGAAGAACGGAATGAATTGGTCGCACTTTCCTTGAAGCCGCTTTTCCCTGAATAGAATATTTCTCCTGAGTCGTCCGATCCCCAGAATGCAGACATAAAATGACCATAATCAAAGCTATCAATATTGACCGAAGGAGCAGTCCCCGAAGCCTGGTAACTTATGCTCCTGTCAAACGAATGATTCAGGTTAATGGCAACGAAAGAACGTTTATCCTTATCTAGTGGGAAATTGTAAGTGCCGTAGGCTGAGATGTTTATACTTGGATTCTTGGAGTTTACAGGTATTGAATATCTGACGCCTTTGCTATCGAACCAACTTGCAGATACGATCCTCTTGCTGCTTGATCTGGCAGAAAGGTTCAAGTAATATGTTTTGAATTTCTTTCTGTTTCCGCCAGTGAAGTTGAAATTCATCGAATTGCCGAATTCCGGTTTAAGGTAGATATTGCCAATGTTGAGGTATGATAGGTTGGAAATATCCAGAACCGGCAGCATCCTTTCCTTGGAAGGTAGATTGGATTGCATTGAGTAATAGGCAGATATCCCTTTTCCATCCTTGTATCGACTGAAACTTAGGTGAGGAGACCAATTCCACACCCATTCGTTTTTACCTGTAGTCGTCGAGACTCCGTAAGTCTTTGAAAAGGTCTCATTGCTGAGGGCTTTGAGAACAGTTCCCACTTGGATCTGGCTATCTTCCAGATGCCACATAATCAGTAGCAATCCTTGATTTGACCAAGTCTTATTGTTGGAAACTGAAGAATAATAGTCATTTGCCTTAGTATATCTTCCTGTCGTGTCCGGATCGAATGCGTTCTTACGAGAGTTCCCACCTGAATAATTAGAGGAAATCTCGGTAGATAATATCCATTTCTCTGTAATGGGTTCTGCATATCTTATGGACGCAAATAATTGCTGACTATTATCATTGGAATCATAGAATAAGTCCTTTGAATTTTTTGATTGGCTGTATCGGGACAATGAATATTGCTTTCCATCGTTTCCTGAAAAGTTCAAATTTGCATTCATAGATAGAGATCTTCCCTTTTTACCAAGTTGTGCCGAGCCTACCCCTATCATCATACCTGAATTCCAAGAATTGGATGTGCTGTGGCTATCAGAAGTGGAATTGCCCAATTCTTTGGTGTCATTGGCAGTAGAAGACTGAGACTGAGAGTTGTATTTGCTTCTGGATATTGAGACTGTGGGGTTGATGGTGAGATAATATTTGTCCCAATTCGTGTTTCTGATTTCAAAAGAAGTATTAAAGGAGTCGTTGCTGCCCCCGCTTTCGTTGATAGAATTGGTATAAAGGTGGCTGGTGTCGCTTAATATAGAAGTCCTTGAGGACTGAGACTTGTTGTTGCTTTTGGAAGAATTGGCAGTCACCATTCCATCGATTTCCATACCTTTCAAGACAGATGAATTGAGATTGATTGCTGCCTTCCGCGACTTCTGCAATCCATTTCTGTTGGGATTGTATGAGATGCTGCCGATATCGTTTACGTTTTTGATATTCCCTACAGTTGTCAACTGATTATGCTCATTGTATGCCGCAAGCAGCAATGTGCCACTGTAAAGTGCGCCCCTTTGATCGCTCAGGGGAGTGTTTGAATATTTTTTCTCAATAGTGCTTCCTCCACTTACAGAAGTATTACCAAACCATCCTTTCTTATATTCCTCTTTCAATGCCACATCCATTACCTTTTCTTTTTGGGTATCTGAGATGCCTGCGAATTTAGAAGCATCAGAATCTTTGTCTATCACACGTATCTTGTCAATAATCCTGGCTGGGAGGTTGTTCAAGGCTGTTTTCGTGTCATCGAAGAAGAATGTTTTTCCATTTACGGTAATCTTGCTTATGGACTCTCCATTCACTTGCACCATTCCGTCATTACTGACATCAATTCCTGGAATTCTTTTGAGCAGATCTCCCAGCATTGCATTCTTGGAAGGCAAGAACGAGGCTGCGTTGTACTCGATGGTGTCTTTCTTTATTGTAATTGGATTGGCGGTTGCCGTGACAGTGGCAGCTTTTAGCATTTTCTCATCTATTGCAAGATAGAATTTGCCTAAATCTTCAATATATCTTCTGGCGAAGAACGTCTTCTGAATGGACTTGTATCCCATCATCTGTATGTTCAGAAGGTATTCACCTTTGGTGACTTCACTGATTCTTGCAACTCCCGTGGTGTCCGACAATGTGAAATGGGAGATTATTGAATCTTTTTGAGGGACGAGAAATACTGAAGCGTAACTTATTGGCTTACGGCTTGTTGAATCTAGGACTCTCACCACCACAGTGGAAGTCACATAGGGCATATTCCTGGATATGACTTGCGCAGACAGTAACTGCAAAGTGCAAATCAATATAGAAAACAGGACCGACAAAAGTCTACGCATTGGGAATTTGTGTCATTCTTTGCTGCGCAAGATACAGATTCTACCGCTAAATTCAAATGATTAATATGCCAATCCCATCCGATACACCTTATCTCCGTTGACGTTAATTAGTAGTTTTCCGTTGTAAAGGCAGCAATCTTCTGGCTCCTCGAGGACAACGCCGTTAAGGTCCATTCTTGCCGTCACTTTGTCGGTATCGATGTCGAAAATCACCATTTTGGGGCTCATATTTCCAAAGCAATCCCTTGATTTCGTGCCGAATAGATAATAAATCTTGCCGTCAGACATATATCCGGCTTGGGTGAAGAAAGTCGCAAATTCAAAAGAATGTTGAGCCACTATGTCTTCGTAAGAGAGGACTAATTTAGATGGCAATTCACTTACTTTCTCTGAATTGCGAAGGTATGCAGGAAGCCGGAAAATTGTGGCTACATATCTATTTGTGCCCATAGGGGATCCTGTTTCAACCAAAGACCTTCTTATTGCAGAAAAGGAGCAAAGATAGCCGCGTTCCTTGTCTATCACCCAGTTAGGACAGCCGAATGTCTTAAGATATCCATTCGACGTGAAGCCGGTGGTGTCCAACGATATGGTCTGTATCAGCCTGCTTGAAAATACCCCGTTCTGGTCTCTGACGATTTTTTCCACGTGCAAGTCGAATTCAGATGGTACTCCGGCTTTGCCGACTGATACAAGCAATAGAGGGAACCGACCTTTGGCGGCATTTCGACATTGAGACTTGAATGAAAGCGATGTAGGACCGAATGAGGCTGCGTTACAGTGGTTCTCAGGTGCGGCGCTTCCAAGAGTGAATTCTCCAATATATTTGCCACTTTGAGAGTTAAAGGGTTTCTGGGCTTCATTTAAGTCGTATACTCTGCAAGTTCCAGCATTGGCCAAATCGAAAAACAAATTGCCATATACGTCACATCCTTGTCTGCTGGTTTTCTTTCCGTCGGTCTTGGATATCAGCGAGGCTTTTTTAAGAAATATTTTGCAGTCTTGAGGCTTAGTCCATCCTGTGGAATCATTTTGGGCTCCAAGTGGAAGTATAGACGCCATAAGCAGGAAAACTGCGGATATGGATTTTAAAGTCATTGCCATCATTATTGTCCTAGAAATACATTGTCTCCTTTAAGTGCAGTTATCAAGTCTTTTGTGTCAATGGATTTCGCGCCGATTCTTGCCTTCAATGCAATTGCCGCCGCTGTGCCTGCCGCTTGGCCCATCGCCATACAAGGAGGCATTACCCTGACGGCTCCTGCCGCATCTGAAGAAGCTGATAGGCAGCGACCTGCAACTATCAGATTATCAATTTCTTTAGGAAGCAGACTGCGGTAAGGCACTCCGTACCAACGACCATTCTTAACCGTCAGATATTCGGTAGTGTTACCACCGAAACGGCCGTGAATGTCAACTGAGTTTGACGCAAGGAAGATACTGTCTTCAGGCACTTTGCCATTCAATAAATCATCTGCCGAGAGTATATATTCGCCAAGTATATGTCTGGATTCTCGGATTCCCAATGTCTCTGCCGTGCTCATAAGCGTTGCATTTTCGCAGCCAGGTACATATTTGTGGAAGAAATTCATTAATTCATTGACCTGCCTGCGGCCTTCTATTTCTCCGCTTGTAAGACTTTCTGAATTGGTGGAATCGATGTTAGGAATCCTAGTGGAATTTATTGCCCATTCGTCTTCTTTTACGCATCTGTACAGATTCACTGATTTCCGGGCAATGTCCCATTCTCCTGCCGCCTCTGCCTGCGCCACTCTCCAGAAAAGTGCCCTGTAACTTACGCCATTGACCTTTTTGAATTCACTAAGGTGTGCTTGCACGTCAGCAATCAGTTTAGGCGAATCTACATTGTTTATCTTGAAGAATAATGTTGCCGGCTGGACTGTGCCTGCTGCCTTGTTTCCAAATTCGCAAGGAACTCCTGCACGATATGCGACGTCTCCATCTCCCGTGGCATCGATGTACATCTTGGCATTGACGGCCTCGAAGCCTGAGCGGGTAAGGAATACACATCCTGTGATCTTATTCTTTTTAACTGTTGGTTTTACGAATGTGGAATGGAATAGCACTTTCACTCCTGCCTTGGCACACATCCTGTCCAGGACCAGTTTCATCGCTTCTGATTCGAAAGGCGTTACGTGGTCGTGTCCGGTTGTGATCCAGGCTGTGAAAGGGGTCCCGCTATGCACGTCTTTAGGGTGTATGGCTCCTCCTATGGCGACCATTTCATTGACAATTTCTTCGAAAAGGCCTTTTATCAACATTATCTCACCTGTGGTATCATAGCAGGTCATAAATGGCGAGACCAGTCCTCTGGTTGCCATTCCTCCCAGACATCCACCTTGCTCCACTATCATTGTCTTAATACCTCTCCTTGCGGCAGAAATGGCTGCACAAACGCCAGCAGGTCCTCCGCCGACAATGAGCAGGTCTGTCGAATATGACTCTTTCACATCATTCAATGAGAATTTGCTGCTCGAAAGGGCATTTGCGATAGCGTCTGCTGGATCGTTAAATGAACTAAGCATAGGTATGGCTGCTCCTGCTGCCGTTATGATGCCTGTAGATCTGAGAAAATGTCTTCTGTCCATAATGAAACGATTTGTATTCAGGATATAAAATTACGCTTTTCGCAGATGAAATTCAATTTATAGTCATTTTATCCTCTTAAAAGGTCAATAATTCCTTTGCAATCGTTTGAAATTAGTGGATTCCATATATCGCCAATTACCATAAAAATGTTACTTTTGTGTAAATAACACCACACTATTTCTGATACAATGAAAATCAAACATCTATTCTTGTTGCTGGTATTCTTTTCGATTGCAGGCAATGCTGTTGCAAAAGTCAAACTTCAGCCAATCTTTACTGACAATATGGTCCTTCAGCAGAAATGCGAGGCCAAGATTTGGGGCGAAGCATCTGCTGGTAAGATAGTTAAAATCACTACTTCCTGGAATCACAAATCTTACAATGCTACTGCTGATGAAAATGGCCGTTGGATAACGAGCGTATCTACACCGAAGGCGGGTGGCCCGTATGATATCACTATTTCCGATGGGGAGCCATTGGTGCTGAAAGATGTGCTGATAGGAGAGGTCTGGGTATGCTCTGGTCAGTCGAATATGGAACTTAGGATGGTTGATCACATTATAGGCTCAGACAAGGAGTTCGCGGAAGCAGGAAAATACAAAAACATCAGATTGCTTCACGTCGAAAACAATTACGACGTAGCTCCTTCCACTGAATTGAAAGTCCGTTATGGAGGGTGGCTCAAATGTACTTCATACAATATCACTGACTTTTCAGCCGCTGCCTATTATTTCGGAAAGAACCTGAATTTGGCTTTGGACTGTCCTATTGGCCTTATTGAGACTTGCTGGGGTGGCACTTATGCTGAAGACTGGATTAGTAGAGAATCGCTGAATACTTTTCCTTACTTCAAAGACCAGTTGGACAGAGTTAGTGCCCTTCCACCTTCTTTAGAGGTCCGCCAGAAACAATTTAACGATGCTTATGCGATCTGGGATCAGAAGGCGAGTGCAATGGATAAGGCTAATGTGAATGGGGTTTTGCTTTGGTCCAAGCCTGATTTTGACGATTCTTCGTGGGAAGAGATACATTCTCCTGAAATTATAGAAACGCAAGGGGAACAGGATTTCGATGGCATATATTGGCAACGTAAGACGATAGACATTCCAGCCAATTGGTCAGGTAAGGACTTGACATTGTATTTGTCTACCATTGATGACAATGATGTAACTTATTTCAATGGAGTGCTTGTAGGCCAGACTGTTGGATACAATATAATGAGGAAATATGTAATTCCGGGCAGTTTAGTTAGGGAGGGGAAAGCAACCATTGCCATAAGAGTCACGGATACTGGCGGAGCAGGGGGAATTTACGGTGACGATAAGGATGTGAGGATTGTCTTGTCGGATAAAGACCAGATATCTCTTGCCGGAGCCTGGAAATTCAAGATTTCATTAGATTCTAAAGAGTTGCCGAAATTTCCTGTCAATGATGCAACTGCATTCAATTATGCGACTGCACTGTACAATGCAATGATCAATCCTATAATCAATTATTCGATAAGAGGTGCGATTTGGTATCAAGGTGAGGCCAATGAAGGCAGGTCTGCCCAATATAAAGATCTGCTTCCTCTTCTCATCAATGATTGGCGTACCAAGTGGGGCTACTCATTCCCATTCTATGTCGTCCAATTGCCGAATTTCAGGAAGGTGCAGACTCAGCCTGAAGAATCTTCCAATTGGGCTGAATTGCGTGAGGCTCAGTCCAATACGCTCAATATGCAGAATACAGGAGTCGCAGTTACTATCGATATCGGTGAGGCGGGGGATATCCATCCTAAGAATAAATCCGATGTCGGTAAGAGATTGGCCTTGATAGCCCTTGCTAAGACATACGGCAAGAATGTGGAATATTCAGGTCCTTATTTCGAAAAGTATGTGATGGAAAGTAATAAGATAAGGCTGTATTTCTCTCATTCTGATGGTCTTAAGGCTTCAAATGGGACAGCAATTAAGGGCTTCACTATCGCAGGTGTGGATCATAAGTTCTATTTTGCAGATGCCGTCATCGATGGCGATACGATAGTAGTTTCTTCTGACAAGGTCGCTTTCCCTGTTGCTGTAAGGTATGCTTGGGCAAATAATCCTGTCTGCAATCTCATTAATGGAGCCGGCTTGCCTGCCGGGCCGTTTAGAACAGATAATTGGCCTAGAAAATAATACGCTATGAAAAAAATAAATAAAACAATATCGTTGTTGGTGTTATTGGCACTCTCTGCGCAGATTTCCGCTAAAGTGAAACTTGAGCCTCTTTTTTCGGACAATATGGTCCTTCAGCAGAAATCCGAGGTGAAGATTTGGGGCGACGCTTCTGCTAATAAGATGGTGAAAATCACTACTTCCTGGAATAAAAAGACTTATGATGTGACATCTGATGGTAATGGACATTGGATGACTTCTGTAGTCACTCCTAAGGCTGGCGGCCCGTATTCTGTCACAATATCCGATGGAGAGCCAGTCGTTTTGAAAAATGTCCTAATCGGTGAGGTTTGGGTTTGTTCCGGGCAGTCCAATATGGAACTAATGATGATGGATCGAATCATTGGTGCAGAAAAAGATATAGCAGAAGCGTCAAAATATTGTAATATCAGGTTGCTTCACGTTGAAAATTCGGCAAGTCCCGTCCCTGTTTCTGAACTTAATGTCCGTCACGGAGGCTGGCAGGAATCTTCCGAAGAGAATATTAAGGATTTCTCTGCTACTGCATATTATTTCGGAAAGGAACTTTTCAAGGCTCTTGGCTGTCCAATCGGTCTCATCGAGACTTGTTGGGGTGGTACTTATGCTGAGGCTTGGACCAGTAGGGAATCGATAAAAACGATGCCCGATTTTAAGGCTTCTCTTGAAAGAGTAGATGCCCTTTCTGTCTCTTTAGGTGACAGGCAGAAGCAATATGAGAATGATATGGAATTGTGGCGAAAAAAGGTAAATGCATTGGATCAATCAAATGAAAACAGTAATTTGGAATGGTCCAAGCCTGATTTTGATGATTCCTCGTGGAAAGAACTCCAATCGCCTGGATTCATTGAGCCTCAAGGTGAGATTAATTTCGATGGAATTTATTGGCAGAGAAAGACTTTTGAGATTCCAGACCATTGGCTTGGAAAGGATTTGACATTGTCGCTTGCTGCGATAGATGACAATGATTTGACATATTTCAATGGCTCATTGGTTGGCCAGACTGAAGGTTGCCGGATAGTCAGGAAGTATGTAATTCCTGGAAAGCTGGTTAGCGCAAATAAGGTTACATTGGCTATTAGAATTACTGATTTGAGAGGAGAAGGCGGAATTTATGGGAACAAGGCAGAACTCAAAATAGCCTTGTCCGATTCTGACCAGATTTCATTAGCTGGAACTTGGAAATACAAGATATCGTTGACTATCAATCAGATGCCTGCGATACCAATAAATTTCGCAAGTGAGAGAAATTACCCGACTGCCCTTTACAATGCAATGATTAATCCTTTGATCAATTACACAATCAGAGGTGCTATCTGGTATCAAGGGGAGGCCAATGAAGGAAAGCCGTTGCAATATCGGGATCTGTTCCCAACCTTGATTAATGATTGGCGGACCAAGTGGGGATATTGTTTTCCTTTCTATTATGTTCAATTGCCAAATTTCAGGGCAGTTCAGACGGCACCGGTGGAAATCTCCAGTTGGGCAGGAATCCGTGAAGCTCAGTTGAATGCTTTGCATTTGACGAATACAGGTATGGCTGTCACAATCGACGTGGGTGAGGCTGCTGATATACATCCAAGGAACAAGTCTGTAGTAGGTATGAGATTGGCTATAAATGCCTTGGCTAATACTTACGGGAAAAACATAGAATATTCTGGTCCTTCCTTCGAGAAATTTTCTATAATGGGGGACAAAATCCGTATCGCTTTTTCGCATAGTGCCGGGATGAAATCTCTTGATGGAAGTGCCATTAAGGGTTTCAGTATTGCCGGGGCAGATCATAAATTTTATTTTGCTAATGCTAAGGTAGAAGGAAACAGCATAGTGTTGTCTAGTCCCAATGTTGCCTTTCCTATTGCGGTAAGGTATGCTTGGGCTGCCAATCCTGTATGTAATCTGGTCAATGCTTACGGCCTTCCGGCCAGTCCTTTCAGGACCGACAATTGGAATATATTTTAAGTCAGTATTATGAGAATAATTAGATTATTTTATCTCTTGGTCTGTGCATTGGCCTGCACCCATTTGGGAGCAAAGGTGAGACTGGAGCCTCTGTTTTCTGACAATATGGTTCTCCAGCAGAAGTCTGATGTTAAGATATGGGGAGAGGATCAGGCTGGCAAAATCATTAAGATTACGACTTCTTGGAATTCCAAGTCATATACTGTCCAGACTGATAGGAATGGCCATTGGATTGCCACGGTTTCTACTCCTGAGGCTGGCGGTCCTTACAATGTGACTATCTCCGATGGTAGGCCTGTTGTTTTGAACAATGTACTTATTGGGGAAGTTTGGGTGTGTTCTGGACAGTCTAATATGGAACTGATGATTGGGGATAAGGTGACTGGATATCAGAATGAGATGGCTCAGGCAGATAAATATAAGAATGTGAGACTGTTCCATTTCGAGAAGACTACTGATCCTGCACCTAGTTCCAAGGTCAATGCCATTCGGGGCGGTTGGCAGGAATGCAATGGTAAGAATATAGAGGATTTCTCGGCAGTGGCTTATTATTATGCGCGGGAACTTAGTATTGCTCTAGGTTGTCCTATTGGAGTGATTGAAACTTGTTGGGGCGGTACTCCGGTTGAGGCTTGGACCAGTGCTGAGGCTCTGGAAACCATACCTGAATTTAAGGATGATATTGCGAAAATAAAGGTTTCAGGCCTTTCAGTCAATGAATTACGAGAATACTATGCAAGGGAAGCAAGTCAATGGGATCACAAGATCCAGATTTCTGATCCTGCTGCTCAATGGTCTAGGACTGATTTTGATGATTCTTCGTGGAAGGATCTCCAGTCTCCCGGATATATTGAAAAACAAGGTGAGCCGAATTTCGATGGGATCTATTGGCAGAGAAAGATAGTGGATATCCCTGCCAGATGGGCTGGGAAGGATTTGAAGTTGGACCTTGCAATGGTGGACGACAATGATTTTACATATTTCGATGGACATCTTATTGGCCATACCGAAGGTTGTCGTGTGAACAGGTCCTATATCGTTCCTGGCAGATACGTTCATAAAGGAAATGTTGCCATCGCAGTGAAAGTCATTGATTTTAGGTGGAATGCAGGAATTTACGGGGATCCTTCTATGCTGAAATTGTCTTTGTCGGACAATGATAAGATTTCATTGGTTGGGACCTGGAAGTATAGGACTTCATTAACATTGGATCAGATTTCCCCGACTCCTTGGAACTATTCTATCAAGTTGAATTATCCTTCAGCTCTATATAATGGGATGGTCAATCCATTGGTAAATTATGCCATCAAGGGTGTGATTTGGTATCAAGGTGAGGCCAATGAGCATAATCCGGCTCAATATAAAGATATGTTTCCGCTGCTGATTAACGATTGGCGTGCTAAATGGGGTTATTCTTTTCCTTTTTATTTCGTTCAGTTGCCTAATTTTCGTCAGCGTCAGACTGATCCTAGTGAATCTTCCAATTGGGCGGGAATACGAGAGGCTCAGTTGTATGCGCTTCATCTTGAGAATACTGGTATGGCTGTGACTATAGATATTGGTGAGGCTGGGAATATTCATCCTAAAGACAAGGAAGATGTAGGGAAGCGTCTTGCGCTTGTGGCGTTGGCGAAGACTTATGGGAAGGATGTTGAGTATGCGGGGCCATTATATCGGGATTTCCACATAGAGGGTAACAAGGTTCGTCTTTCGTTCTCTCATTATGAAGGAATGAAGACCTCGGACGGGGAATCATTGAAAGGTTTTTGCATCGCAGGTCCTGATCATAAGTTCTATTTCGCTGATGCTGTCATAGATGGGAATACTATTCTGGTTTCTTCTATCAATGTGCCTTTCCCTGTATCCGTCAGATATGCTTGGGCCAATAACCCAGTCTGCAATCTCACTAATGCCTCCTGCCTTCCTGCCAGCCCTTTCCGCACTGATAGTTGGTAATTTTCTTGCCGATGGCCATCGGCTAAGAGATAAACAATATCTGAGTTGTAACAAAAAAGGAGATTAACCATTGGTTAATCTCCTTAAAAATTATATGGATGAACTACTACAGTTCGTTCAACTCTTTCTCGACCTCGTCCTTACGACCTACCACGATATCCTGATACTCTTTCAGACCAGTACCCGCAGGGATCAAATGACCGCAGATGACATTCTCCTTAAGACCCTCAAGAGTATCGACACGCGCCCTGATGGCAGCCTCGCTGAGCACCTTGGTAGTTTCCTGGAATGAAGCAGCTGAGATGAAACTGTTGGTCCTAAGTGCTGCCCTTGTGATTCCCTGAAGAATCTGGCTGGCAGTAGCAGGCCTTGCCTCACGAACAACAAGTTGTTTCAGCCCCTGTCTTTCAAGGGAAGCATTTTCATTGCGAAGTTCCCTTGCCGAGATTATGTCATTCTCAGTATATCTCTGAGAGTCGCCGTGCTCAAGCACATAGAACTTGCCATAGATCTTGTCGTTGGTATCCATAAAGTCCCACTTGTCCACAAGCTCTTCCTGAAGGAACTCAGTATCGCCTGGATCATTGATTTGAACCTTACGCATCATTTGACGAACGATGATTTCGAAATGTTTATCATTGATCTTAACGCCTTGAAGCCTATAGACAGCCTGAATCTCATTGACGATATACTCTTGAGCCTTTACAGGTCCGAGAATGTTGAGAATATCGGTAGGGGATACGCCACCATCGGAAAGAGGTGATCCTGCCCTTACGTAATCATTCTCCTGTACAAGAATCTGCTTGGTAAGAGGTACCAGGTAATGTTTTTCAATACCAGACTTGTTCTTGACGACAATCTCCCTGTTTCCTCTCTTGACCTTGCCCATAAGAACCTCGCCGTTGATTTCGGAAAGGATTGCAGGACTCGTTGGGGTCCTGGCTTCAAAGAGTTCGGTAACTCGAGGAAGACCTCCGGTAATATCGCTTGACTTGCCAATGGCACGAGGAATCTTGATAATGACATCTCCGACTTTCACATCATCTCCATCACTGATCATAACGTGTGCTCCGACAGGCAAGTTGAACTGCTTGAGAGTAACGCCATTAGCATCAACGATATCGATACTTGGAGACTTTGTCTTATCACGAGCCTCGATAATGACTTTATCCCTATTGACAGAATACTCATCGGCGATTTCTTCACGGAATGTGACACCGTCAATCATATTTTCGTAACGTACCTTACCGGCAGTCTCGACAATAGTAATGGCGTTGTATGCATCCCATTCGCAGATAAGATCTCCCTTGTGAACAGTATCCCCCTCTTTGATATGGAGCACTGAACCATAAGGAATATCATACTGAGAGAATGTAATACCTGTATTCTCATCGATAATACGCATTTCAGTCATACGGCTCACTGCTATCTCTTCGGTCATACCTTCTTCGGTAACCCTCTGGATAGTCCTCAGGTCAGAGAATTGGATCTTACCGTCGTACTTGGACTCGATAGAAGAATCGGTAGCGGTGCTGGATGCAGTTCCACCGACGTGGAAGGTACGAAGCGTAAGCTGTGTACCAGGCTCACCGATGGACTGTGCAGCGATGACGCCGACGACTTCACCTTTCTCAACCATACGGCTTGTAGCCAAATTGCGGCCGTAGCATTTGGCGCAGACACCTTTACGTGACTCACAAGTGAGCACTGAACGGATCTCGACCTGTTCGATAGGAAGAGTGTCGATAAGAGCTGCAATGTCCTCTGTGATTTCTTCTCCTGCACGGACGATGATTTCGCCTGTCAAAGGATTGAAAATATCGTGAACCGTAGTCCTGCCGAAGATTCTGTCTCCGAGAGACTCTACGACTTCATCCTTGTTCTTGATGGCTGTTGCAATAAGACCTCTTAGGGTTCCGCAATCAGGTTCTGTGATGATCACATCGTGTGAAACATCAACAAGACGACGGGTAAGGTAACCTGCATCTGCCGTTTTCAAGGCGGTATCTGCCAATCCCTTACGAGCACCGTGGGTAGAGATGAAGTATTCGAGCACTGTCATACCTTCCTTAAGGTTGGAGATGACAGGGTTCTCTATGATCTCGGCTCCGGATGCTCCGGATTTCTGAGGCTTTGCCATCAAACCACGCATACCGCAGAGTTGTTTGATCTGCTCTGTTGATCCACGGGCTCCGGAATCCAACATCATGTATACTGGGTTGAATCCCTTCTGGTCTGCTGAAATCTGTTTCTGAACTATGCTCTTGAGATTGTTATCAATAGAGGTCCAAAGGTCAATGACCTTGTTGTAACGCTCGTTATTGGTAATGAAGCCCATTGCATAGTTGTTCTTGATGTCTTCAACCTGTTTGTATCCCTCATCGATAAGTTTGTACTTCTCTGAAGGAATGATGACATCTCCGAGGTTGAATGAAATACCGGCCCTGAATGCCTGATCGTAACCAAGATTCTTGATATCGTCCAGGAATTGGGCAGTACGAGTAACGCCAGTATGTTTGATGACGGTTGTAATGATGTTCCTAAGAGCTTTCTTACCAAGCACTTCGTTTACATAAGGAACCTCCTGAGGTACGAATTGGTTCACAATGATACGTCCTGGAGTCGTGGCTACCATCTGATAGCCCTGCTCTGGGTGCATCTTGTCCTTTGGAAGTCTTACATTGATCCTGGAGTGCATTCCTACCACCTTTTCATTCAGTGCTACGATTACTTCCTCCGGACCATAGAAGTTCATACCTTCGCCTTTGTCTTCAGGTCTTTCCTTGGTAATATAGTAAAGTCCAAGCACCATATCCTGTGAAGGAACTGTGATAGGGGTACCATTGGCAGGGTTCAAAATGTTCTGAGAGCCGAGCATCAACAGTTGGGCCTCCATAATTGCCGCATTGCCAAGAGGAAGATGGACGGCCATCTGGTCACCATCGAAGTCGGCGTTGAATGCCGTACAAGCGAGAGGGTGGAGTTGGATGGCTTTTCCTTCAATCATCCTTGGTTGGAAAGCTTGGATACCAAGCCTATGCAGTGTAGGTGCACGGTTCAATAGAACCGGATGACCTTTCATTACATTTTCGAGGATATCCCAGATGACAGGATCTTTCCTATCTACAATCTTTTTTGCACTCTTGACAGTCTTTACAATTCCTCTTTCGATCAGTTTGCGGATGATGAATGGTTTGTAAAGTTCTGCTGCCATAAACTTAGGAAGACCGCACTCGTGCATTTTGAGTTCTGGTCCTACGACTATGACGGAACGTGCAGAATAATCGACACGTTTTCCAAGCAAATTCTGACGGAAACGACCTTGTTTTCCTTTCAAACTGTCTGACAAGGACTTGAGGGCCCTGTTGGATTCACTCTTGACAGCACTTGATTTCTTTGAGTTGTCGAATAGTGAGTCTACTGCTTCCTGAAGCATACGTTTCTCATTTCTGAGAATAACTTCAGGGGCCTTGATTTCAATCAGTTTCTTAAGGCGGTTGTTTCTAATTATGACCCTTCTGTAGAGATCGTTCAGGTCCGATGTTGCGAACCTTCCACCATCAAGTGGAACGAGAGGACGCAGATCCGGTGGAATGACGGGAACCACTTTGATGATCATCCATTCTGGACGATTCACACCTTCTGATTCCTTGAACCACTTCACAACTTGCAATCTCTTCAGGACATCGGCCTTCCTTTGTTGGGAAGTCTCTGTCTTCATCCTCGAACGCAGGTCTTTGGAAAGGGCATCGATATCAATTTGCCTCAAGAGGTCATAGATACCTTCTGCTCCCATCTTTGCGATGAATTTGTTAGGATCGTCATCTGCAAGGTTCTCGTTGCCAGGCAGTTTGTCGAGTTGTTCGAGATATTCTTCCTCGGAGAGTAGGTCCAACTGGTTCAATTCGCTTGCACCTGGATTGATTACGATGTATTTCTCATAATAAATCACAGACTCAAGTTTCTTGGCAGGGATTCCGAGAATGGCGGCAATCTTGTTTGGGGCGGATTTGAAATACCAGATATGGGCAACAGGGACTGTCAGGGTGATATGACCCATCCTTTCCCTACGTACCTTTTTCTCTGTTACTTCCACACCGCACCTGTCGCAGACGATTCCACGATAGCGGATTCTCTTATATTTGCCGCAATAGCACTCATAGTCCTTGGTAGGTCCGAATATCTTTTCGCAGAAAAGACCGTCCCTTTCAGGCTTGTAAGTTCTGTAGTTCACTGTTTCAGGTTTGAGAACCTCTCCGCAAGATCTTGCTGTGATATCCTCAGGAGAAGCAAGTGAAATGCTGATCTTCTCGAAGTTGCTTTTTACCTTATTGTCTTTATTATTAAAAGTAGGCATATTTCGTTATATCAAATTGTCCTTAATTATTCCAATGTGACCTTAAGTCCTAAGCCTCTTAACTCGTGAAGCAGAACGTTGAGGGATTCAGGTATGCCTGGTGTCGGCATAGGATCGCCCTTGACGATAGCCTCGTAAGTCTTGGATCTTCCGGTGACATCATCGGATTTGACGGTAAGGATTTCCTGAAGTGCATTGGCTGCGCCGAATGCCTCAAGAGCCCAAACCTCCATTTCTCCGAATCTCTGACCACCGAACTGAGCTTTACCTCCGAGAGGCTGCTGTGTGATAAGTGAGTAAGGACCAATTGATCTGGCGTGCATCTTATCGTCGACCATATGACCCAATTTGATCATATAGATGACTCCGATTGTAGCAGGTTGGTCGAACCAATCACCTGTGCCGCCGTCGCGAAGATGTGTCTTACCAAATCTTGGAACCCCTGCCTTGTCGGTGTAGTCGCATATTTCATCAATGCTGGCACCATCGAAAATAGGAGTGCTGAACTTGAGTCCGAGTACGGAACCGGCCCATCCGAGCACTGTCTCGTAAATCTGACCGAGGTTCATACGTGAAGGCACACCAAGCGGGTTCAAAACGATATCGACAGGTGTACCATTCTCAAGGAACGGCATATCTTCCTGCCTTACAATCTTGGCAACAATACCTTTGTTACCGTGACGGCCTGCCATCTTATCACCGACAGTGATCTTCCTCTTCTTGGCAATGTAAACTTTTGCAAGTTGCATTACACCATTTGGAAGTTCATCGCCGACTTTGATCTTGTCCGTTTCTCTCTTGAACTCAGAGTCTGCAATCTTGTATGCAAGGCAATAGTTGTTGATGAGGTCGCGGATAAGAAGGTTGGTATCCTTATCGTTAGTCCACTTGTTGGAATTGATATTTTCGTAATTGATGTCTTTGATCTTATCTGCTGAAATGTCTTTTCCTTTTGGTATCACTTCCACGCCGTAGAGATCGCTGATCCCAGCACTCTTCTTGCCCTTGGTGAGGGTGACGAGTTTGGCCATAAAGGCAGAATATAGTTTCGCTGCCTGAGCATTGAACTCTTCTTCCTTGATATCCAATTTGGCTTTGAGATCTGCCTTCGCAGTCCTCTTATTGCTCTCTTTGGATGCTTTTGCGTAAAGTGCTGTCTTGATGACAGTTCCGTTAAGAGAAGGATTAGCCTTCAAGGATGCGTCTTTCACATCGCCAGCCTTGTCTCCAAAGATGGCTTTCAACAATTTCTCTTCTGGTGAAGGATCGCTTTCTCCCTTAGGGGTGATCTTGCCAATCATAATGTCACCAGGTTCGATGTGAGCACCGATCCTGATGATGCCATTCTTGTCAAGATTCTTGGTTGCGTCTTCGCTGACGTTTGGAATATCCGATGTAAGTTCCTCCATTCCACGTTTTGTATCGCGGACTTCGGTAAGATATTCGTCAACGTGTACGGAAGTGAGCACATCCCATTTTACCATTTCCTCAGAAAGGACGATGGCATCCTCATAGTTGTAACCCTTCCACGGCATAAAGGCAACCTTCAGGTTCCTACCGAGAGCAAGTTCTCCGGCCTGTGTGGCGTAGCCTTCTGTCAGCACTTGTCCTTTCTCAACGATCTGTCCTTTGCGGACAACTGGTTTGAGGGTGACGGTAGTGCTCTGGTTGGTCCTTCTATATATAGGAAGCTTGTATTCTGTCTCTTCTGGAGAGAAGCTTACAAATTTCTCATCGTCTGTGCGCTCGTATTTGATGCGGATTACATTGGCATCCACATAGGTGACCTCACCTTTGCGTTCTGCAACGTATTGAGTCCTTGAATCCAAGCAAACCCTTTCCTCAAGACCAGTACCAACGATAGGGGATTCCGGGTTGAGAAGCGGAACAGCTTGTCTCATCATATTCGCACCCATCAATGCGCGGTGTGCATCATCGTGCTCAAGGAATGGAATCAAAGAGGCAGCGACTGATGCCATCTGGTTTGGAGCGACATCCATATAGTCAACCTCTTCTTTGGTGACAACAGGGAAGTCTGCCTCCAAACGGCACTGGATCCTGTCGGATTCAATTTCGCCGTCGTCAGACATCTTCACATTGGCAAGGGAGACGAGTTTGTCCTCTTCTTCCTCTGCGCTCATATATTTCCACCCTTTGTCGCTAAGATCGACCTTGCCTTTTTCCACCTTACGATAAGGGGTCTCAATGAAACCGAGTTCATTGATTCTCGCATAGACGCAAAGAGAAGAAATAAGACCGATGTTAGGTCCTTCAGGTGACTCAATAGGGCAAAGACGCCCATAATGCGTATAGTGCACGTCTCGAACTTCGAATCCTGCCCTGTCTCGTGAAAGACCGCCAGGACCGAGGGCTGAAAGACGACGCTTGTGAGTGATTTCTGCAAGAGGATTGGTTTGATCCATAAACTGTGAAAGTTGGCTCGTTCCGAAGAATGAGTTGATCACAGAAGAAAGGGTCTTTGCATTGATGAGGTCTGTAGGGTTGAACTGCTCGCTGTCCCTGACGTTCATTCTTTCCCTGATGGTCCTTGCCATTCTGGAAAGACCGACGTTGAACTGGTTGGCAAGCTGCTCTCCTACGGAACGTACACGCCTGTTGCTCAGGTGGTCGATATCGTCAACGGTAGCCTTTGAGTTGATAAGTTGGATCAAATATTTAATGATCTCTATGATATCGGTGTTGGTGAGCACCCTTGTCAATGGGTCGATAGTAAGATTCAACTTCTTGTTCAGACGATATCTTCCCACCTCGCCGAGATCATATCTTTTTTCGGAGAAGAAGAGTTTATCAATCACGTCTCTTGCGGTTGCCTCATCAGGTGGTTCTGAATTACGCAACTGTTTGTAGATATAATTGATAGCCTCCATTCCCGTATTTGTCGGATCTTTCTGCAATGTATTGTAGATGATGGCATATTCGTTTGAATTGGCCTCATCTTTCTGGAGAAGGATCGTTTTGACGTCAGTGTCTGCTATCTTTGCGATAGTATCATTGTTGAGAACTTCACCTCTTTCCACGATTGGAACTGTCCTTTCGATTGGGATTACCTCTCCGGTATCCTCATCCTCGAAGTCTTCAGTCCAAGTAGTCAGGACCTTGGCTGCAAGTTTCCTTCCTACATTCTGTTTGAGTACCTCAGGTGTAGCTTCCACTTCTTCCGCAAGGCCGAAGATATTGATAATATCTTTGTCGCTGTTGTAGCCGATGGCTCTAAGCAACGTTGTTACAGGCAATTTCTTCTTACGGTCGATGTATGCGAACATCACATTGTTGATATCCGTTGCAAATTCGATCCAAGACCCTTTGAAAGGAATGATTCTGGCCGAATAGAGTTTGGTGCCATTGGCGTGCATACTCTGATCGAAGAACACTCCTGGTGAACGGTGGAGCTGTGATACAATGATTCTTTCAGATCCGTTGATAATGAATGTGCCCGCAGGGGTCATATACGGTATGTTGCCCAGATACACATCCTGGACTCGTGTGTCGAAGTCCTCGTGCTCAGGATCGTTGCACGAAAGGCGGAGTTTTGCCTTCAGAGGAACGTTATAGGTCAGTCCTCTCTCAAGACACTCTTCAATCGAATACAGGGGGGGATCGATAAAATAATCGATAAATTCCAACTTGTAGTTGTTCCTGGTATCTTCGATTGGGAATATTTCCTGGAATACGCTGTACAGACCTTCGTCCTTCCTGTTTTCAGGGGTCGTCTCGAGCTGGAAAAAGTCTTTGAAAGACTTCAGCTGGACTTCAAGGAGATCAGGATAGTCCAGGATCTTTGATGTTGCGAAGTTAATTCGCTTATTATTAGTCTTTATTGACATATTCTGCCTTTGAAATAGAGAAAAACTTAAATACGACAAAAAGGTTTAGAGCCAATAAGAGGCTCTAAACCTGGATTTGTTCCCGCTAGGGAAGAAGATAGGAGTTATTTAACCTCAACTTCTGCTCCTGCTTCTTCGAGGGCAGCTTTGAGCTGCTCAGCCTCTGCTTTGGATACTTTCTCTTTTACAACAGAATCTGGTGCCTTGTCAACAAGGTCTTTTGCCTCCTTAAGTCCGAGACCGGTAGCTTCTTTGACAGCTTTGATAACGCCAAGTTTAGCCTGGCCTGCTGATTTGAGGACAACTGTGAACTCTGTCTGCTCTGCAGGTGCTGCCTCAGCGGCTGCTGCAGGGCCAGCTACTGCTACTGCAGCTGCTGCTGGCTCGATACCATATTCTTCTTTCAGAACCTTTGCAAGTTCCTGAACGTCTTTCACAGAAAGGTTAACCAACTCTTCTGCAAGTGCTTTTACGTCTGCCATAATACTTAATAATTAAATTGTTATTGTTATTTATTTTTCTTCTTTTTCTGAAAGTGTCTTTACGATGCCAGCAAGTTTGCCACCAGCCGATTCAAGGGCAGAAATGACATTGCGAGCAGGAGACTGGAGGAGTGCGATAACATCGCCGATGAGTTCTTCCTTGGACTTGATGGCGCAAAGCTCAGCAAGTTTGTCAGCTCCTACGAAAGCGCACTCTTGAACATATGCTCCTTTGAGGGCTGGTTTCTCAGCACCTTTATCCTGCAATTTCTTTATGAGTTTTGCAGGGCCATTGGCAGCTTGTTCAGTATACATAATTGCCGTGTTGCCCTTGAGGGTCGGAACGAGCTGATTAAGCTCATCGTGGTTGAGGTCTTTGATTACCTTGTGAAACAGGGTATTCTTGACGACTACGAGTTTGATTCCAGCCTCGAAGCAAGTGCGACGAAGTTTGCTTGTATCTTCAGCATTCAAACCTGCAATATCCGTAACATAGAAATTAGGATATTGTTTGAGTTGTGCTGAGATACTTTCAAGTATTTGTTCCTTTTTCTCTTTTTTCATAATTCCGAACGTTTTTACTCAGCACTGGTATTAGTGAATGATTTGATATTGAGCTTGATGCTAGGGCTCATAGTAGTACTGATGAAAGCACTCTTGAGATATGTGCCCTTGAGGGACTGAGGTTTAAGTTTGACAATCTCGTTCATCACTGCAGTTACGTTTTCAGCAATCTGCTGTGCTGTGAAGGATGCCTTGCCTACGCCTGTGTGGATAATGCCGGTCTTGTCGACCTTGAAGTCGATCTTACCAGCCTTTACCTCTTTGACTGCATTAGCAATTTCCATCGTGACTGTGCCTGTCTTAGGGTTAGGCATCAATCCTCTAGGTCCGAGGATACGACCGATAGGGCCGATCTTGGCCATCACGGAAGGAGTACAGATGATGACGTCGACGTCAACCCATCCGCCTTTGATCTTATCTATGTATTCATCCAATCCTACATAGTCGGCACCTGCCTCTTTGGCTTCATCCTCTTTGTCTGCGGTGCAGAGGACGAGGACTCTGGTGACTTTACCTGTTCCGTTAGGAAGGGATACGACGCCACGAATCATCTGATTAGCCTTGCGAGGATCTACGCCGAGATTTGCAACCAACTCGACTGTTGAATCGAATTTGGTGAAGGTGACTTCTTTCAGGAGTTCACAAGCCTGAGGAAGTTCATACAGCATTGAATTGTCAACTTTTGACTCAACTGCTTTTTGATTTTTTGTAACTCTGCTCATTTTGCTTATGAATTAAATATCCTTAGGGAATTCGCCTTTTACGGTAATACCCAAACTTCTTGCTGTTCCTGCGACCATTGTCATCGCGGATTTAAGGGTGAATGCGTTAAGGTCTGGCATTTTCTCTTGTGCAATAGCCTTAACCTGATCCCAAGTGATGGAACCAACCTTGGCCCTGTTAGGTTCGCCTGAACCTTTCTGAACTTTGGCTGCCTCTTTAACTGATACTGATACAGGTGGCTGTTTGACAACAAAAGAGAATGACTTGTCAGAATATACGGTAATGACGACAGGCAATACCTTGCCAGCCGCATTCTGCGTAGCAGCATTGAACTGCTTGCAGAAGTCCATAATATTCAAACCTTTGGAACCAAGCGCCGGTCCTACAGGAGGTGCTGGGTTTGCTGCCCCACCTTTGATCTGAAGTTTAATGAATCCGGTAACTTCTTTTGCCATAATTTGTTATTCTTTAGTTACTTGTGTAAAGCTGAGCTCAAGCAGGGTTTTCCTGCCGAAGATCACTACTACTACTTTTAATTTGCTTCTATCTGAATCGATGCCATCAATGGTACCGTTGAATCCGCTGAAAGGACCGTCTGTAATCTTGACAGAGTCGTTGATTTGGTAATCAACTGCTGTCTCAGCAGGTTTTTCTGCGTTTTCGTCTTGCTGCCCGATGATGCGCTCGGCCTCGTCATCTCTGATAGGCACAGGCAATCTGTCGGTAGTGTTTCCCGAGGAGACTTTCTCTGTCAGGAAACCTGACATTCCAGGGATAAGATTACGGATAATATATTCAAGTTCTGGGCTTAACTCGGCTTGAATCAAGACATAACCAGGGAAGAGAAGTCTTTCAACCTCTTTTCTCTTATTGTTTTTGGTTACAATCTCTTTCTTTACCGGTACCAGTACCTGAGATACTTGATCCTGAAGGCCGGTCTTACTTCTTTCGATTTCTTTCTCAAGATATTCCTTGGCCTTCTTCTCCTTTCCACCAGCTGTCCTAAGAACATACCACTTTTTTTCGCTCATAGCAATCAACGATTAATTACAATGTGTAAATTGCAGTCATCAGATGCTGGAAAGCGAAGTCGATAACAAAGAGTATTGCCGCAAGCAGCACGGTTGTTACCATTACAAGAATGGCAGAACTTTGGAGTTTGTCCCAAGTAGGCCATGCGACTTTCTGAGTTAACTCAATGAAAGACTCTTTACAATAGTTTATGAACTTTCTCATCTTTACTTTTAATGGATATCGCAAATTGGAAGCTTATACGACATCTGTTAAACAATTACCAAATCGTAACCTTTGATATTTTGCAGGGACAGAGCGATTCGAACGCCCATCAATGGTTTTGGAGACCACTATACTAGCCCTTGTACTATGTCCCTAAAATGTGGGGATGCTCCAAAAGGAGTCCCCACCATATTATGATTGAAAATTAGTCTTCAATCTTGATAACCTGTCCGGCACCAACTGTCTTACCACCTTCACGGATGGCGAAACGGAGGTTCTCGTTCAGTGCTACTGGGGTGATGAGATCAACTGTAATCTCAACATTGTCTCCAGGCATAACCATCTCTACACCCTCTGGAAGAGTAATCTCTCCTGTAACATCAAGTGTACGGATGAAGAACTGTGGACGGTAATGATTGTGGAATGGAGTATGACGACCACCCTCTTCTTTCTTCAGAACGTAGATCTGAGCTTTGAACTTGGAGTGAGGTTTAACAGTGCCAGGTTTGGCAATGACTTCACCTCTCTTTACGTCTTTCTTGTCTACACCACGAAGGAGAAGACCAACGTTATCTCCGGCTTCACCCTGATCAAGAAGTTTACGGAACATCTCAACGCCTGTTACAACAGTAGGAAGAGGTTCCTCTCTCATACCGATGATTTCTACAGGGTCGTTGACGTGAATCGTACCTCTCTCGACACGGCCTGTAACAACAGTTCCACGGCCAGTGATTGAGAAGATATCCTCGATAGGCATCAAGAATGGTTTCTCGTTATCACGAACAGGTACAGGGATGTATTCATCTACTGCAGCCATAAGTTCGAGAACTTTCTCCTCCCACTTAGGGTCTCCGTTAAGAGCACCAAGTGCGGATCCACGGATTACTGGGCAATTGGCACCATCGAATCCATAGAATGTAAGAAGGTCACGAGTTTCCATCTCGACGAGGTCGAGCATCTCAGGATCATCTACGAGGTCTACCTTGTTAAGGAATACAACGATCTTAGGAACGTTTACCTGACGGGCGAGCAGGATGTGCTCACGAGTCTGAGGCATAGGTCCATCAGTAGCTGCTACAACAAGGATAGCGCCATCCATCTGGGCTGCACCAGTAACCATGTTCTTGACGTAATCGGCATGGCCCGGGCAGTCAACGTGTGCGTAGTGACGATTTGCAGTCTGATACTCTACGTGCGCGGTGTTGATTGTGATACCACGAGCTTTCTCCTCAGGAGCGTTATCAATCTGGTCGAAAGATTTGATCTCATCGGCCCTAGTGAAACCCTTCTCTGCCAAGACCTTGGTGATGGCAGCAGTCAAGGTTGTTTTACCGTGGTCAACGTGGCCAATAGTACCGATGTTGACGTGCGGTTTGTCTCTTAAAAATGTTTCTTTTGCCATAATATTATGTTTGAATGTGTAATTCTATACCAATTAGAGCCGGTGATGGGAATTGAACTCATGACCTCATCCTTACCAAGGATGCGCTCTACCCCTGAGCTACACCGGCTTATAAAGAGCGGAAGACGAGATTCGGACTCGCGACCCTTAGCTTGGAAGGCTAATGCTCTACCAACTGAGCTACTTCCGCTAAAAAAAAGTGGGGAGAGCAGGATTCGGACCTACGAAGGTATAAACCAGCAGATTTACAGTCTGCCCCAGTTGGCCACTTTGGTATCTCCCCAACTATGAATTAAATATGTCTTGTCCGGTACCCCGAACTTTGAGCCGATGGAGGGAGTTGAACCCACGACCTCGAGATTACAAATCACGCGCTCTAGCCAACTGAGCTACATCGGCAAAATCTCAATCTTTCATTGCTGAAAGGGATTGCAAAGATAGATAATTATTCTCATTCTCCAAAACTTTTTACATTAATTTTGGTGAGCATTTCCACAATCCTATTGTACAGACTTTCTGTGTCCAGACCGCACTCTGCCCTTTGAGATGACTGTTTGTCTTGGGTTATGAACTTGTCTTCGATTCCGGCCCCGTCTATTTCCAATTTGTGTCCTTTATGTGCCATATATTCTGTGACTGCACCGAACAAGCCTCCGATAAGGCTGCCTTCCTCCACTGTCAGTATGCCTTTGCAATTGGCTGCAACTTCTTCGAGAATTTCCGTGTCGATTGGTTTCAGGTACCTCATATTATATACATAAGGAGTGGAACCGGTGGCTTTTCCGTATTTTCGAGCAGCTTCCAATGCTCTGTCTATTATTGGACCTATCACTAAGATGGCAAGCGTCTTGCCGTCCATCAGTTTTTCCCCTTTGCCTACTGGCAATTCCTTATACTTTGCGTTTCTCCAATCCACGCCTTCTCCGCAACCTCTCGGATATCTGATGATGAAAGGCCCGCCTTCGCTATGTAATCCTGTGTACATCAATTGCTTGAGTTCGATTTCGTCTTTAGGCGAAGAAATTATTGCATTTGGAATGCTTCTGTAGGCTGCCAGGTCAAAGGCTCCCTGATGTGTGGCCCCATCTTCCCCGACTAGTCCGCTCCTATCGAAGCAGAGCACTACCGGGAGATTCTGAAGTGCGATATCGTGGATTATTTCATCGTAGGCTCTCTGCGAAAATGATGAATATATATTGCAGAATGGACGCATCCCTTCCGCTGCCATTCCTGCCGAGAATGTTACTGCGTGTTCCTCTTCAATACCTACATCGAAGAAACGTTCAGGCATCGCATTTTCAAAAATGTGCATTCCACAACCTGTGGACATTGCAGGCGTGACTCCGACCACTCTTTTGTCCGACTTTGCCAGGTCCAGGAGCACTTCTCCGAATACGTCTTGATACCTATCGGCATTATGATGGCTGATAATGCGTTTTCCTGTTTCGGGATTGAATAGACCGGGAGCGTGCCAAGTGGTAGGATCGGCTTCTGCAGGAGCGTAACCTTTTCCTTTGATGGTGATAGTGTGCAGAATCCTCGGGCCGTGAAGTTCTTTGAGCCTCTTCAATGCCTTGATTACTTGTGAAATGTCGTTTCCATCTATAGGGCCGAAATATCTGAACCCGAATGATTCGAAGAGGTCGCCTCCTGAATTCCTTACTAGAATGGACTTGGTGTTTGTCACGATTCTCTGCATACCGGCTCTGAACTTGCCTTCCCCGATCAATTCCCAAATGCTGTTTTTGAGCTTGTTGTATGTGGGGTCTGTAGTGATAGTCAATAGGTTCTCGTGTAAAGCTCCAATATTCCGGTCAATGGAAATGTTGTTGTCGTTAAGGATTACGAGAAGGTCCGTCTTCCTGTCCCCTGCATTGTTGAGACCTTCCAGTGCAAGGCCGCCGGTAAGGGCTCCATCTCCGATCAGGGCTATTACCTTTTCTTTGAGGCCTTGCATCCTGGCGGCTTCCGCCATACCTAAGGCAGCTGAAATGGAGGTGGAAGCGTGTCCAACTCCAAATGCGTCGTATTCACTTTCGTCCCTTCTCGGAAAACCGCTGATGCCGTCTCTCATCCTGTTCTTCTTGAAGATTTCTTTTCTTCCGGTCAGGATTTTGTGCGCATAGGCTTGATGGCCGACATCGAATATCAGTTTGTCTTTTGGTGCGTCGAACACATAGTGCATTCCCACTATCAATTCTACAGCCCCAAGGCTTGAGGCAAGGTGCCCTGGATTGGTGGAGCAACACTCCACCATATAATGACGGATTTCAGCACAGAGTGTCGTAAGCTCCTCTATGCTCAATCCTTTAATGTCCGCAGGAGTATTTACCTTGTCCAATAGTGACATCTATTCTTCTCCTTTTTGAATATTCGCTACCTGTAGTCCATAGTGTTTTTTCTTATCCAGAATCTTGACACTTATGGCAATAAATATCGAAATCACTCCGAAGGAAGCGAAAATGATAGATGGCAAAGTGTAATCGTATGTGCTTCTGGTAAGACCGTCAGCAGTCATAGCCGTGCCTGTGATACAGAATTTGTTCAAAACAGATCCGATGGCAAGAGGAACTCCCCAAAGTCCGATGTTCTGAATGTAGAATATCAGCGACATAGCCGTTCCAAGTTGCTTCTGCGGAATTATCTTAGTTACGGAAGGCCACATTGCTGATGGGAGAAGTGCGAAACCTATTCCGAGGAAGGCCATAAGTATATAAGCCATCCAAGTCTTGTCCACGAATGGAAGTGCGAAAATCACGTGCACAGTCATAATGATGCAGGCTCCCAATATCATAAGGTCCGCCCCGTGGCCCTTTCTGTCATAGATGAAACCGAACAGAGGCGTGAGGACAATGCAACCGAATGGCAATACGCTAGGTATACGGCCGGCAATTGACTGATCCACACCGAATTTGTTCACCATCAAGTCAGAAGCATATTTCTGGAATGGGAATACGGCAGAATAGAAGAGCACACACAAGAATGCTATCATCCAGAATCCTGGGTTTTTCAGCACTGCGAGCACATCCTTCCATTTGAACTCGTCCTCTTCAGAGTCGTTTTTCTCTGCAACGTTGGCTGTTGCAAGTTGTTTATCCAGTTTTTTGTCGTAGAATGTGAAGATTATGTAAAGGATCGTACCCATAATCAGCAGGCAGAGGCCTGTAAGCACGACAGCATTCACTGTGCCGAAATGATTGGCAATGATAGGCGAGAGGATCATTGCTCCACCTTGTCCCAAACGGGAGATGGCGACCTGTACACCCATTGCAAGGGCCATTTCATAGCCGTGGAACCATTTGGCGATACTCTTGGTTACAGTGACTCCGGCTACTTCGGCTCCAACTCCGAATGTGGCAAATCCCAGAGATGCTATGAATACCTGCTTAGGCAGGTCATATCCCATAAACATTATGTTGCCTGTGAGTGATGGAGTCGACAATGCCCAATATTTCACGCCAATTCCGATGACGCAGAGTATGCAGGACAATATTCCAGTGAATCTCACACCCAACTTGTCAAGTACGAGACCTCCGATGATGAGCATAAAGAGGAATACGTTGAACAGCGAGTATGAACTTTGGAACCATCCATAAGCGACACTGTTCCATTGGTTGTGAGCCTCAAGGAAAGTCTTGAGAGGGGAGAATTCGTCGTTCACAAGATAAACTGCGAACATCGTCAATGCAATCAGCATCAATGCGCCCCAACGCAAGGCTGCGGAATCCCTAAGGAATTTTTTTTCAGTTGCCATAATGAATTATCTTTCGATTGTTGCGTCTCGGTCAGGACCTAAAGAGATGATTTTGATAGGAACCCCGAGGAAATTTTCCATAAATTTGATATAGTCTGTGAACTCTATTGGAAGTTCTTTTTCGCTTCTGCAACCTGTCAAGTCCTTGAACCAACCTTTGAATGTTGAATATACAGGCTCGATTTGTGCTTCGGTGTCGAAAGGCACTTGGTCTGTGAGTTGTCCATCCACCTTGTACTGTGTGCAGACTTTGATCTGCTCGAAACTGTCAAGGCAATCGGATTTCATCATAATCAGGTCTGTGACGCCGTTGAGCATCACTGTGTATTTCAATGCAACCAAGTCAAGCCAACCTGTGCGGCGTGGCCTTCCTGTGACGGCTCCGAATTCGTGGCCGATCTGTCTGATCTTTTCACCTGTCTCGTCGAAGAGTTCTGTAGGAAAAGGACCGCTTCCGACTCTTGTGCAATATGCCTTGAATATTCCGAATACGTGGCCTATCTTGGACGGAGCGACTCCCAAGCCTGTGCAAGCACCTCCAACTGTAGTGGAAGATGAAGTCACAAAAGGATATGAGCCGTAATCGATATCCAGCATAGATCCCTGGGCTCCTTCTGCGAGAATGCTCTTGGTTTGGATCCAATCGTTGATGAAGTATTCGCAATCCACAAGCCTGAAAGATTTCAGGAATTCAATTGCTTCCATCCAGGCTGCTTCCTCCTTGTCGACATCGCATTCGAAATCGAGGTCTTTCAATTGTCTGATGTGCCTGAATTTGAGTTTGGCAAATCTTTCCTTGAAATCAGGAGCCAGGATATCCCCAACTCTTAGTCCGTGACGGCTTATCTTGTCGGTGTATGTAGGTCCGATGCCTTTCAGAGTAGACCCTATCTTTCCTTTTCCTGCGGCAGCTTCATTGGCAGCATCGAGCAGTCTATGAGTAGGGAGGATGAGATTGGCCTTCTTGGAAATAACGATTTTCTGCTTGGGATCGATACCCATTGCGGCAACATTGCCACATTCTTCTTTGAATTCAATAGGGTCGAGTACGACACCATTGCCTATGATGTTTGTAGATCCTTCCCTGAAGATGCCTGAAGGTATGCTTCTGGCAACAAAATGTTTTCCTTCGAATTGAAGAGAGTGCCCGGCATTTGGGCCGCCCTGAAATCTTGCAACACCTGGATAACGTCCTGCGAGGACATCCACAATTTTGCCTTTTCCTTCATCTCCCCATTGGAGACCGAGGACAACGTCAACTTTCATATTTAGATTGTATTTAGAACGGTAGATCGTCTGTAGGCTCATCAACGGAAGCCTGTGCCGGCTGGGCAGGGGCAGTGGCCGTATTCTGGGCTGTATTTGGCTGGACTGGAGTCTGAGTCTGGGACTGACTTTGGTATTGAGCATCGGCACCTGGATTGTCGGATCTCTTGCCAAGCAATTGGAGGTTGTCCGCAACTATTTCTGTCGTATACCTCTTATTGCCGCTTTGGTCTGTCCAAGATCTGGTATGAAGTTTTCCTTCAATGAAAATCTGAGTCCCTTTCTTGACATTTTTTTCGATGATGTCTGCAAGATTCCTCCAGGCGACAATGTTGTGCCATTCGGTGTTTTCTTGCAGGTTGCCATTGCGGTCTTTGTATCTTTCCGATGTAGCGAGTGGGAATGTAGCTACTTTTGCATTTCCTGATGTACTGTTTCCTTCAAGGTAACGGATTTCAGGATCTTTACCAACGTTACCGATAAGCATTACTTTGTTCAGTGACATAACTCATTAAATTTAGACCTTGCAAGATAGCAAGTTTTGAAAATCTTTCCTAAATATTGAGACTAAATCTCACTTCCTGACTCGAATTTTTTGGCTGCGATCAGATGCTTGCGACCATAGGCTGGAAGGCTGGAGAAGCACCTGTCATAAGAGCGTATCCGGTCAAGGCTTGATAGAGAAGCCATTTGCGGCCAGGAATATATTGGCAGCCATATTTGTCCAACTTTTCCTTGACTTTCCCAGAGAATGAAGGGGATTTGTAGTTGGCTTCAAGAATCACTTTTCCTGGACGGTCCGAAACATACCTGTCCTTGCCCTTGAAATCGGCTGCCTTAAGTTCTTGTATCGCACCGATGGCCATAGGCAAAGAATAGATTACAAGGTCGCTCTTTCGAAATGACTTAACAAAATCTTCTATAGGAACGACTGCCATATCGTAATCTTGCAGTTCTGAAGCCAGTTTATCCGCTTTGAACTGAGTCCTGTTCATAAGAGTGACGTGGAAACCAAGTTCTGCGGCTGCTACTGCCGCAGCCTTCCCAGCCCCTCCGCATCCTACGATAAGGGCTTCCGGCCGTGATGGATAAATGTTTGGAAGAGAACGAAGGAATACCTGATGTATGCCTATTATCGGATCAGTGTCTTTTGTACAAAGAGAATAGGATCCTGCCACTATGCCAGGTATCAATGCATCTGCAATGCAGAGTATTATGCCAGTAAAGTCGGAATTGTGAGCCTCTATCCCTTCCGAAGTCTTAACCAGAATGTTTGCAGCACCTATTTTCATACTGGAATTGGTTGCAATGTCAGCTTTTGCCAATGCCAGTTCCTTGAACGGGGCAGTGACGTTTATTGCCTTATATCCTTCTTTGAAGCGCTTGAATGAAGCCTCGAAATCGGAGCCTTCTATCAAGTCGTATTGGTATTTCCCTGCATATCCTGCCTTGAAAAGGGTAGGACTTAGCGAAGTGGAGATCGGGTCTCCTATCAGTCCGAATTTGTCCATTATAATTTTACCTCTTCATATTCCTCTGCCTTACAGCTTCGAATAGCAAAATTGCAGCAGAGACTGAAACATTGAGAGAATCTTCCTGTCCAAGCATAGGAATTCTGATATGTCTGTCAGCGGCTTTTCTCCAGAATTCTGTAAGACCAGTGGATTCTGTCCCCATCACAATGGCTGTCGCCCCTTTCATATCCGTATCATAGTACCAAGAAGAGTCTTGCAACTGGGCTGCGAGAATGGAAAACTTGTACTTTTTTAGCCAAGACAATGCTGATTCATTGTCAGTGACAGCCACCTGACTGGTGAAAACACCTCCAACGCTTGCCCTGATGAGGTTCGGGTTGTATGGGTCTGTAAGGGTGTCGCAAATGATGACGGCATCGGCTCCTGCAGCGTCTGCGCTTCGTAATACGGCCCCAAGATTGCCAGGTTTCTCCACTCCTTCCAAGACCATTACCAGCGGATTCTTGCTCAAAGTTATATTGTCAATGTCCTTGTCTTTCCAACGCATTTCAGCGACAATACCTTCTGTCCCGCCCCTGAAAGCGATTTTCTGATAGAGGAAAGCCGGAATCTGAATTAAACCGCACTTAGGATTCGATTCTTCTGCCTTGGAAGCAAGTCTGTCCAGATCCTCGGCCGGTATTATTTCTCCGCAGATAAATAAGTCCTGAGCTATGTAGCCTGAATCCAGACAACGTTCCAACTCCCTTCTACCTTCGACTACAAAACAAGCCTTCTCGCGTCTTAGTTTTGGTTTTTCACTAAGTGCGAGAAGTTCTTTTATTTTAGGATTTTGGGCGGATGTTACGTTGTCAATCCTCATATTTGGGTGAATTATTTTTCTTCTTCATTGCCATCTTCGGCATTCTGTGCTTTTTCAGGCCTCATTTGAGGAAAGAAAAGTACATCCTGAACGGTTGGCTGATCGGTCATCAACATAGTCAGACGGTCGATACCTATTCCCAACCCGGAAGTCGGCGGCATTCCATATTCGAGGGCACGGAGGAAGTCGTAATCGATATACATTGCTTCGTCATCTCCTTTGCTCTTGAGTTTGGCTTGGTCCTCAAATCTTTCGCGTTGATCGATTGGGTCGTTCAACTCACTGTATGCGTTTGCTAGTTCGTGTCCGCAAACGAAAAGTTCGAATCTCTCAGTGAGATCAGGATTGCTTCTGTGCCTCTTGGTAAGAGGTGACATCTCAACAGGATAATCGATGATGTATGTAGGCTGTATAAGATTCTTCTCGCAGAACTCTCCGAACAAAGCATCTATAAGTTTGCCTTTGCCCATAGATGGTTCAATCTCCACTTTGAGTTTCTTGCAAGTTACACGAAGCTGATCTTCATCCATCCCTGTAATATCCACATTGGCATATTCCTTAATGGCATCTGTCATAGTGAGCCTTTTGTATGGAGCCTTGAAATCGATATCGTCATCACCTATCTTGAACTTGGTACAACCGTTAAGTTTCAGGGCAATCTGTTCAATCATATTCTCTACAAACTCCATCATCCAGATATAGTCCTTGTATGCTACGTAGATTTCCATACAAGTGAATTCAGGATTGTGAGTTTTGTCCATACCTTCGTTCCTGAAGTCCTTTGCAAACTCGTATACTCCAGCATATCCTCCCACAAGCAATCTCTTGAGGTATAGTTCATTGGCTATACGAAGATAGAGAGGAATGTCCAAAGCATTGTGGTGAGTGATGAACGGTCTTGCAGTGGCTCCTCCTGGGATAGACTGCAGGATCGGGGTTTCCACCTCCAAGCAGCCCGCATTGTTGAAATATTCACGCATAGTGGCTATGATCTGTGCCCTTTTGATGAATACGTCTTTGACTTGAGGATTCACAATCAAGTCCACATATCTCTGTCTGTATCTGAGTTCGGGATCGGTGAATGCATCGTGGACTTTGCCGTCAGCCTCTTTCACGATAGGAAGAACCTTTAGGGATTTGCTCAACAAGGTCAATTCCTTTGCGTGGATTGTAAGTTGTCCTGTCTGAGTGAAGAATGCAAAGCCTTTGATCCCCACGATATCTCCAATATCCAATAGCTTCTTGAATACTGTGTTGTACATCAACTTGTCGTCGCCCGGGCATATTTCGTCTCTCTTAACATAGACTTGTATCCTGCCAGTACTGTCTTGAAGCTCCATAAATGAGGCCGCTCCCATTATCCTTCTTGACATTATCCTTCCGGCAATCACGACATCTGTGCAATTCCCTTTTTCAGGGCTGTATTCTGCCTCTATGCTCTTTGCTGTTGCATTGACAGGGTAGAGAGGGGCAGGGTATGGATTTATCCCAAGTTCTTTGAGTTGTCTCAAGGATTCTCTCCTTCCTATTTCCTGCTCGCTTAAATTGTTGTCCATAATATTGATAATATATAATTCACAAAAGTAGCATATTAAATTCTAAAATTGAAATAAATTCAATACCTTTGTGTACTATGGCAATGGAGAAAAAATGGGAATTGAAAGAGTCGCCCGACCCTGAAAAAGTCAGTAAACTGGCTACGGAACTTGGAATCGACAAAGTTCTTGCAGGATTGCTGATTCAGAGAGGTGTGGAAACTTTCCCCCAGGCTCTATCTTTTTTCAAACCCGACCTCGCCCATCTCCACGATCCTTTCCTGATGAAGGATATGGATGTTGCAGTGGAGCGTCTGCACAAAGCATTGGAATCCAGTGAAAAGATACTCATCTATGGCGATTACGATGTGGATGGCACCACAGCCGTCGCACTTGTGTATTCATTCATTAGACGTTTTACCAGTCAAGTGGATTTCTATATTCCAGATCGCTATGATGAGGGCTCCGGAGTATCGGCCAAAGGTGTTGAATGGGCTGCCGAGAACGGGTTCGGACTTATCATAACCTTGGATTGTGGCATAAAAGCCAATGAAAAAGTCGATTTTGCCGCCAGTAAGGGGATCGATATGATCATCTGCGACCATCATATTTCTGAAAATGAATTGCCTAAGGCTGTGGCGGTACTCGATCCTAAGAGGGAAGATTGCCATTATCCTTTCGACGACCTTTCTGGTTGCGGCATCGGTTTCAAACTGGTTCAGGCTTATTCTCAAAAATATGGAATCTCTTTCGAGACCTTGGAACCGCTTCTGGATCTGCTGGTTGTGAGCATTTCTTCAGACCTTGTCTCGATGACGGGTGAAAATAGGATACTGGCATATTTTGGGCTCAAGAGGCTCAATGACAATCCTCGCAAAGGCCTTCTGTCGATGATAAATCTTGCGAAATTGGAGTCAGGTCACGTGGGGATTGACGATATCGTATTTAAGATAGGACCGAGGATAAATGCGGCAGGGAGAATGCAGACAGGCCGTCTGGCTGTGGATCTGCTGATTGCCACCAATGATGCTGATGCATCCCAGATAGGGGCCAAGATCAATGACAATAACAATGACCGTAAAAGTCTGGATAGGGAAGTGACAAAGGAGGCTTTCGATATGGTGGACAATGGTGATTTGCTTGCAGGTGAAAATGTGACCATAGTGTATAAGCCTGATTGGAACAAAGGTGTAGTCGGAATTGTGGCTTCCCGTCTTGTGGAGGCATATTACAAGCCGGCAATAGTCTTTTCCAAGTTCAACGATTTGGTTACAGGTTCTGCCAGAAGTGTTCAGGAATTCGATCTATATAAAGCAGTTGAGAGTTGTTCAGACTTGTTGGAGAATTTCGGAGGCCACAAGTATGCAGTAGGCCTTACGCTCAAAGAAGAGAATCTTAAAGAGTTCAGTGCAAAAGTGAATAAATTCATAGGAGAGAACATTTTTCCTCAGATGCTTGTTCCTTCTGTCGATGTTGATGCAAAATTGGATTTCTCGCAGATCACTCCGAAGTTTGTGAGGATATTGAAACAATTCCAGCCTTTCGGCCCCGGCAACAATAATCCGGTTTTCCAGACTGATGATGTCTATGACGATGGCAATGGAAGAAAGGTGGGAGCAGGGGGAGTGCATATGAAATTGGATCTTATCCAAGAAACAATGCCTTACCATCAGATTTCCGCCATTGCTTTCAATATGTCTGAATATTACGAATATATTAAAGACGGGAATCCTATCGATATCTGTTATTCCATAGTGGAAAATTATTATCGTGGTTCATCGACTCTGCAATTGCGGATAAGGGATCTTCACAAGAGAGAAGAACCTATCTGACAGTATTTGATACGATTTTGTGAATTTCTTTCGCGATTGAAGCAGGACTGTCGTTGAGGTCGTCAATGTCAATTATAAAGTCTGCTGTCTCAGAATAGATATGCTCTCTGAGAGCCATCAGTCCTTCAATCCTTTTTCGTAATTCTTCTTCTCCATTTGCCCCGTTGAGCATTGGTCGTCCCGATGATGCCCCTTTCAGGTTTTCACTCAAAGTATCAATGCTCGCCTTAAGGTAAATGCTTGTAGAGAATTTCCTAACGAGTTTTGTGCTTTCAGGATTGGTCAGTGTTCCACCGCCCAATGCAAGTATCAGATATCCAATGTGTTTATCCTCGAATATGGATTGAAGGGCCTCAGTTTCCATATCTCTGAATGCAGCTTCACCTTTTGAAGCGAAAATGTCAGGAATCTTGCTCGCTGTTTTCATTTCAATATATGAGTCCAAATCGATGAACTGGCAATCCATCAGTTTCTGCAATTCCTTGCCGATGCTGCTTTTGCCACTTCCCATAAATCCTATGAGGCTGATAATCATTCGAATATGTTTTAGAATAAGGTAGGCTCTATGTCCAATGCATCTTGGTCGTCAGACCCATCGTCAGATTTCTTATCCCTTGCAGGGGATCTCTTTGGCTTGGAGGTCTTCTTTGTTTGATTTTCTTCCGCTTCAGGGTTCACAAGTTCAAGATTTGGACTTAGTATGTCGCTTGCGTCAATGATATCGATAGGCGTTGCCGTCTGTTTTTCTTCCTCTGTATCTTCGATGTCGCCAGCGAGATTCTGTGGTGTAGGTTTGTCCGATGGAACTATGTCGTCTTCAGGCTTGTGCAATGGCTCGATGAATTCAACCTTCTTCATATCGTGAGGACTGCACATTTTGCCTTTGGCGGAAAGACCTTTTTTGCCGATAAAGTCTTCCACTTCGATAGTCTCAGGATCGTGTTGGGCGTAATTACCACCGAATGTCACCATAATGCGAGGATGCTTGTCATTGCTTATCCCCACAAGGTATGAACCTTTTCCATCGGAAATCAGGGATATAGGAGTATTGTCGCTCACATCGAATGAGAATCGCTTAACATAGAATGACTTGGTGGAGCCATTGTAATAAAGGAGAGAATAGATTTTGTTCGTATCCAGTTTCTCTATCTTCAGAACAGATCCTTGATAACGGTTGCTTAGATCGAAGGAGGTCGTATAGAAGGTTCCATCCTTGAAAATGGCCAATATCTTGTCCTCGCTATTGAATTGCCCGAGGTATTGCCCTCTGGAATCTTCGTTGAGTCTTTGGATGTCGGCATCGTACCAAATGTCCTTTCCGCCAATGGTGGAAACTCCTTGTGATTTGATGGTTATCTTATGGATTGCGTTTTTCGTTACGAGATTGCCTCTTGAGGTCTTACCCTTGATGGAAAGAGTGGAGAAATCATATTCCATAGTGAGTTTCTTCAACTTCGGCCGAGGCCTTAAGAATATCTTCACACTTTCTGCCTCGCCATTGTGATTGGCTGTGAACCAGACGATAGCAGAGCCTGGAGTGCCTTGTGTGATATCGTACTCCTTGTCTCTGGTGACGCTGGTTACCGCAAATCTTTTAGCATAATATTCGGAACTTTTGCCATCGCGATAGATTACATTGTAAATGCTTCTCTCATCACCACGGTTGAACACCCCGACGTAAAGCAGATTCTTTCCGAAGAAGGCCTTGTCGCTGACCTTGGTGATCGTATATTTTCCATCTTTGCCGATGACAATAATTTCGGAGAGATCCGAGCAGTCGCCTAAGTATTCACCGTTGTCATCCCTCTTCAGTCCGATACCCACGAAGCCTTCGGACATATTGGCGAAGAGTTTGGCATTGTTGTTTACGACTTTGGTAGCCTGGATAGTTTCGAAACTAGTGATCTTGGTGAGCCTCTTGAACGGCTTGCCGTATTTTTCCTTGATATTCTTGAAGTATTTGATGGTGTATTCGGTAAGATGGGCCAACTGATCCTTGACGATTGCAATATCGCTTTCTATGCCTGAAATCTTCTCGTCGATGACTTTGGTATCGAACTTGGAAATCTTTCTGACAGGTTTTTCGACCAGGCGCATTATATCCTCCATAATGATCTCTCGGTGAAGGAATTCTTGGTATGATTTCATTGTGGCGAAGATATCGTCAAGTTGCTGTTCCCAATGCTTCTGATCTTGTTCCAGTATTTTGTATATCCTGTTTTCGAAGAAGATTCGTTCCAATGAAGAGTAATGCCAATCGTTTTCCAATTCATTCAATTTGATTTGAAGTTCTTGGCCGAGAAGGTCTCTGGTATGGCTGGTGTCGTAGATGAGGATATCGTCTACTGTGAGGAATTGTGGCTTATTGTCCTTGATTACACAGGCATTAGGAGTAATGGTGGTCTCGCAGTCTGTGAAGGCGTAGAGAGCATCTATTGTTTTGTCTGGGGATACGTCGTTTGGAAGATGGATGAGAATGTCGGCCTTGTCGGTCGTCATATCCTCAATTTTCTTGATCTTGATTTTCCCTTTGTCTCTGGCTTTCAATATCGAATCTATCAGAACCTTTGTTGTCTTTCCATAAGGGATTTCGGTGATAGTGATAGTATTCTTATCTATTTTCTCGATCTTCGCCCGGACTTTGATGAATCCGCCTCTTCCTCCTTTATTGTACTTGGAACAATCTGCAGATCCTCCCGTAGGGAAATCCGGATAAATTTCGAATCCATTGCCTTGAAGTATTGCAATAGAAGCGTCAATAAGGTCATTGAAGTTGTGGGGAAGGATCTTTGAGGCCATTCCGACTGCAATACCCTCAGTACCTTGGGCTAGAAGCAAGGGAAATCTGACAGGCAATTCGGTAGGTTCTTGGTTCCTGCCATCGTATGATGTCATCCAATTGGTTACCTTCGGATCGAAGACCACTTCCTTTGCGAATTTGCTTAGGCGTGCTTCAATGTACCTCGGGGCGGCATTCCTGTCCCCCGTGAGTATGTTGCCCCAGTTTCCTTGACAATCGATCAGAAGGCCTTTTTGACCAAGTTGCACCAATGCACCTTCGATGGAAGAATCTCCGTGAGGATGGTACTGCATAGCCTGTCCGATGATGTTGGCGACCTTGGTGTAGGAACCGTTGTCCATATTGAACATAGCGTGCAAGACTCTTCGCTGCACAGGTTTAAGTCCATCTACAATATGAGGCACCGCCCTTTGCAATATGACATAGGAAGAATAGTCAAGGAACCAGTCCTTGAACATTCCTGACAATTTGAATTTCCTGCTATCGGAATTCAAAAGCTTATCATATTTGCCGGATGGGGCACTGCCGTCATCGTCTATTGGCGCTTCGTTGATATCTTCGTCGTTATTCAGTTCTTCTGAAGGGATATCCTCCCAATCCTCTTTGCTCATACTTCCCTCTCTTTATTCAAATATACTTAGTACCGATTCCAAATTTAACAATTATTCTTCGTATCCGAACTTTCTTAACTCTTTTCTGCTCTCCCTCCAATCTCCATCAACTTTTACAAACAGGCTAAGGAATACTTTCTTGTCGAAAAATGATTCCATCTCGATTCTGGCCTGAGTGCCGACTTTCTTAAGCATTTGTCCTCCTCTTCCGATGATGATACCTTTTTGTGAGTCTTTCATTACGTAGATAATGGCGCTTATATCGTATCTCTGTTCGCCTTCTTTGAAGGTTTCCACCACGACCTCGCAACTATAAGGTATTTCTTCAGAATAATTCTCAAGAATCTTTTCTCGGATGATTTCCGAAGCGAAGAATCTCAGGTTCTTATCTGTAAAGGCATCTTTATCGAACCACGGAGGTGATACTGGCAGATGGGCGTGAATGGCATCGAAAATGCTATCCAGATTGAATTTCTCTTTCGCAGAGGCTGGAATCACAATGGCTTTTGGCAATAATTCTTGCCATTGTGCCATTTGGCTGACTACCTTCTCTTGGGAACTGATGTCAATCTTGTTTACAACCACTATGATAGGGCAATCCAGTTTTTGCAATTTCTCGATGTATTCCTGATTCTTGTCCCATTTCTCGACAGTATCGGTGACATATAGTATGATATCGGCATCTCCGATGGCCGTGTCTACATAGTTCAGCATATTTTCCTGAAGCCTGTAGTTCGGTTTGAGAATGCCTGGCGTATCGGAGAATACGATTTGGTAGTCTTCTCCGTTGAGGATGCCCATAATCCTTTGCCTGGTAGTCTGCGCCTTGGCAGTGACGATGGAAAGGTTTTCTCCGACCATCGCATTCATCAGCGTAGACTTCCCGACATTAGGATTGCCGATTATGTTTACGAAACCGGCACGATGCTCCTTATTCTGTTTCTCTTCCATTCTTCGGACTAAACGTAAGCACCCATTTTGAGGATATTCACTTCACCTTCAGTGAGGAATCTCCATTCGCCTCTCTTGAGTCCTTTCTTGGTAAGGCCGGCAAAGTAAACGCGGTCCAATGCTTTCACATCGTAGCCGCAGGATTCGAATATCCTCCTTACAATACGATTTTTGCCTGAGTGGATCTCGATTCCGAGTTTCCTATGATCCTCTGCATCAATGAATTCGAGTTCGTCAGCCTTGACATCGCCATCTGTGAGGGTGATTCCGGCTACGATCTTGTCGTGATCTTCCTGAGAAAGAGGGTTGTCGAGAATTACCTGATATATCTTCTTCTTATTGTATGAAGGATGGGTGAGCCTTTCGGCCATCTCGCCATCATTGGTGAACATAAGCACACCTGTAGTGTTCTTGTCAAGTCTGCCGACAGGGAATACCCTGGTGTCGCAGCCATTCAACAAATCCATTACAGTTCTGTCAGCGTGAGGATCGCTTGCGGTTGTCACGAAGCCTTTTGGCTTGTTCATAACCAGATAAACTTTATCCTCGCCTTTAAGTGTCTCGCCATTGAATTTGATTTCGTCCTTGAGGACATTGATCTTGGTGCCGAGTTCGGTGACAACTTCGCCATTGACAGTAACAACTCCTGCCTGGATGTAGTTGTCCGCCTCACGCCTAGAGCAGATACCTGAATTGGCGATGTATTTGTTGAGTCTTACCTCTTCCTGGATAGGTGTCTTAACAGTATCGTTGTCGGACATTACTGCTGCATTGTCGATGACAGCTTTCTTGCTGAGCATCTGATTGATTCCTGCCTCGTCTGCCTCGTTGAACTGGATTTCTTCTCTCTTCTGATAGCGATTATCGGATTGGCCGCGATATCCGCCTCTTCCTCCGAATCCGCCTCTGTCACTGCTTCTTCCACCGAAGCTAGGCCTGCGATCTCCGTAGCTGCTTCTGCCTCTGCGATCTCCGCTTCTGTCGCCGTAACTGCTCCTGTGCTCACCGTAACTGTTTGAGCTGCTGCCATAACTCCTGCGCTCGCCGCTTCCGCTTCTGTCGCCGTAACTGCTCCTGCGCTCACCATAGCTGCTTGAACCGCTGCCATAACTCCTGCGCTCACCGCTTCCGCTTCTGTCGCCGTAGCTGCTTCTGCGTTCGCCATAGCTGCTTCTGCCGCCGCCATAACTGCTGCGGTCACCGCTTCCGCTTCTGTCGCCGTCGCTGCTTCTTCGCTCGCCATAGCTGCTTCGCCCGCCGCCGTAGCTGCTGCCGTCACCGCT
>Ga0183095_10521_pt1 | contig 88774 bp, 87 predicted proteins | sample BioMet4_FD_130346 | JGI IMG/M metagenome (GOLD analysis project Ga0183095, IMG submission 130346) | Microbial communities from bioreactor (seeded with sewage sludge) at LBNL, California, USA - Biofuel metagenome 4 (v2) (version 3) | ecosystem: Engineered > Bioreactor > Anaerobic > Unclassified ...
CAGGTCAATGATTTCCTGGTCAGGAGCAGCACCATGTTCAATCGAATCCACACCATTCTGCAGAGCAACTTTGACACCTTGTGAGCTTTCGACGTGTGCAGCAACATAGAATCCTTTTTTATGTGCTTCATCGCAGCATGCTTTGACCATTTCGGGAGCCATTTTCAATTCACCTGGTACACCTTTTGCCTTTGCATCCATGACACCGCCAGTGATCATCAGCTTGACAAGATCGACACCTTCCGCTGCGACCTGATCAACATAGGCAACTGCCTGTTCAATGGATGTTGCGGCAATCGCAACGGAACCAGCCATATGCCCATGCGGTACGGAAATCCCTTCATTGGCAGCCAGGATCCTTGGCCCGACCCGTTTACCGTTTTTGATCTCATCACGTAAGCGGGTATCGTAATCACGGATACCGCCAACCGTCCGAATTGTCGTTACACCGCTCATCAGCTCGGTCTTAGCAAAGTCGGCGCACATGCTGTAAACTACGGCACGTGTGATTGGATTGCTCATAAGGGTATTCACCAGTTTTGTTGTATCGCGCTGTTTCTTCTGCGGTTTGCCGCTGCCAGGCAGATGTACATGCATGTTGATAAGACCTGGCATGATGTATTTTCCCTGCATATCTATCGTCTGGTAACCAGCAGGGACATCACCTGGTTCTTCGATGGCTTGAATGATGTGATTGGAAACCAGGATTGTTTTCTTCTCTGGTTTCATGTCTTCATGTCCGTTTAAAACATATCCATTGATGAATGCATAGTTTGTCATAGAATATCCTCGATTTCTAAAAAATTGTTGTACTTGGTCTCTATTGTACGCGCATGTTTGGAAAAGAAAAGGAAAAGAAGATGAAATGAAAGAGTTCATGCTATAATAGCGGACATGTTGAAGAAATATATTGGGAATCGTGAATTCTACCGTACTGTATTCATCGTTGCTGCACCAATTGTTGTACAGAATGCGGTCACCAGTTTTGTATCTCTGCTGGATAACATTATGGTAGGGCAGGTCGGTACATTGCCAATGTCAGGTGTATCGGTGACAAATCAGTTATTAAATATATACAATCTGGCAATTTTCGGCTCGGTCACTGCAGTATCTCTTTTTGGTGCACAATATGCCGGCAGAAAAGACAATGATGGCATGCGTTACTGTCTGCGTTTTAAATTGATCATTTCAACGATTGTAACGATGATTGCGATTGTATTGTTCCTGCTGTTTGGAAAGCCGCTGATTCATTTGTTTATGGATGGCGGGACAAATACCGCAGAACAGATTGCTGAGACAGCTGGTTACGCGACACAGTATATGTGGATCATGCTGATTGGTCTGGTCCCATTTGGCCTTTCCCAGGCATTAGGCGCAACGGTACGTGAAACAGGGGAGACGACTCTGCCAATGATCAGTTCCATTGTGGCTGTCATCGTGAATTTCTGCTTTAATCTGGTTTTGATTTTCGGCTATCTTGGCTTTCCAAAGCTTGGCATTGCTGGTGCGGCAATTGCGACTGTTATTTCACGCTTTGCGGAGCTGCTCGTCATTTTGATTGGCGTCTATCGTTCCCGCAATTACTTTGTCTTCTTTCAAGGTGTCTTTGAGAACTTTACAATCCCAGCGCATCTGGTCAAGGAAATTATTAAACGGGGAACACCGCTGGTCATGAATGAACTGCTGTGGTCGATGGGCATTGCTGCCATTGCACAGTGTTACAGCACCCGGGGATTGGATGGGGTGGCGGCATACAACATTTCAAATACAGTACAGAGCATCTTCTTTACCGTCTGTATCGGTATGGGCAGTTCTATCAGTATCTTGGTCGGCCAGAAGTTAGGGGCTGGAAACAATGAAGAAGCCGTTGATATGGACCGTAAGATCATCTTCCTTGCATTTGCCTTATGCGTTGGCTTAGGGATTGTTCTGTTCTTCAGCAGTCCGCTTTTCCCACTGCTGTATAACACAAGCGCAGATGTCAGAGCGCTAGCCAGCACATTATTAAAGATTCAAGCCATCTTCTTCCCTGTGGTGGCAGTGTATAACTGTACATATTTCACTTTACGGAGCGGCGGCAAGACGATTGTTACATTCTTATTTGACAGTGTGTCTACGTGTCTTGTTTCCTTCCCATTTGCATACATCTTGAGCCGCTTTACAAGTCTGAGCCTGCCGATGGTCTTCCTGTTGGTACAGTCCGCTGATCTATTTAAAGTGATGATTGGATTATTCCTTGTGAACAAAAGAGTCTGGGTCCATAATTTAGTTATGCCAGAAACCGCATCTTGATCATTAAGATTCATACTCTGAAGGGGGAATTGTATGGCAGCACTGACGACCTTATGTCCTGTATTCTTCATGCTTGCATTGGGCTACCTTTCTCGTGTGAAAGGGTGGATCACACCGGAACAGAAAGCCGGTGCCAATGCAGTGATCTTTAAAGTACTGTTTCCACTGTTGATCCTATACCTGATGTGTACGGCAGAAATCCGTCTGGAACATCTGCAGATCATCGGCTATGTAGTCGTATGTTATTTGATCATCATTGCCTTAGGAAAATGGTTTGCGCCGAAGCTGACTCCGGAGCACAGTGATGTTGCACCATATCTTCTGTCCGTTGTTGAAGGTGGAAATGTTGCACTGCCGCTGTATCTGTCCATTGTTGGTGCCTCCAGCAATACAGTTATTCTGGATCTTGGCGGTACGATTGTTGCCTTTATTATTGTTCCGGTATTGATTGCCAAACAGGCAGCGACCGGTTCTTCTCCAAAAGATATTCTAAAGAATATCTTTACGAACAGCTTTGTCATCTGCGTCATTATCGGCCTCTTCTTGAATTTTACCGGACTGTATCAAATGGCAGTGGCTTCTTCTTTTGGCGGTATTGTGACTGGCATCTTTGGTCAGGTGACGAAACCAATCGTGTCCATGATTCTTTTTATCCTTGGGTATGATCTGAAGATTGAAAAGAAGACCTTAGGTCCGATCTTGAAACTGATGGGTGTAAAGTTTGTCTATTTTTCATTGGTGATTGCTGGTTTCTTTCTGCTGTTCCCAGCGCAGATGGCGGATCATACATATATGATGGCACCGCTGATCTATTTCATGTGTCCAACGGGATTTGGACTGATGCCAATTATTGAACCACTCTATAAAAATGAAGATGATGCCGCTTTTACAAGTGCCTTCATCTCCATGTATATGATTGTTACATTAATTGTGTATGCGTGTGTTGTTATCTTTATTGCTTAATGGTTTTCACTTTTGAAGGCATTGCGTGAAGCAGTGCTTTTTTTAGACTGTTGTAGTTCCAGCAGCGGTTCTCAATCTTCTGACCATTCTGTCCCATGGTCTCAATCGTTAAAGTGCTCATTGACAGGAAGGACCGCTTTAAGGACCATTCCTTGACTGCTGGATAATCGACTTTCCAGGCAAGCGTATCATCATCTAATGCATGGATCAGTAAGAAGGTCTGGTAAAATGTGATCTGTTTTTTATTTCTGCCAAAGACATAGGTGAACATCATTAATACCAGCAGGATCCAGCCGACAATCCGAAAAATGTTAAGAGAAATCAGCAGAATTGCAAAGCAGATGACAATTAGAATTGAAGTTGTTGGCTGCGAATGGATGACTGTATCTACTGTTTCATTTGTTTTAAAATCCGGCAGGTGAATTTCGGTGACACCGCCGTGATTTCGTACTGTTTTCTGCTTTTCTGCCTTCTTTTCTTTTTCGCTCATTTTTAAAATCCTCTAATGAGAATCATTATCATTCTGTCGAAGCAAAATGTAAATATCAAATTCATACGTGTCAATACTGATTTTCTGTCTATCCATGATATAATACTCAAAATGGATTTATGTTTCATGTGTCGTATGAATACTAGGGGATTTGTTTCCGGTTACAGGGGCAGATTAAATCATAATGATCATGAAACGTAATGTTTCTTCTGATTGAAGAAATTGAGCAACCTTAAGAAGATTAAGGCTCCCATTTCAGTTCAAATATTTGGAAAGAGAGGATAGATTTATGGAGTATTTGAAGCTTTTAGGCATTCTAGTAGTAATCGTCGGTTTCGCTCTTAAATTAGACAACATTCTGATTATTGTTGTCGCCTCCATTGTTACCGCAATTGTTGGTGGCATTGGACCAGTTGCACTGCTGCAGACAGTCGGCAAGACATTTACCGCAAACCGCAGTATGTTGATCTTCATTGTCGTTATGCTCGCTACAGGTACATTGGAGAGAAATGGTTTGAAACAGGCATCCGCAGCTTTGATTTCTAAGATCAAGGGTGCGACACCAGGCGCAATTATCAATGCGTATGGCATTTTGCGTACATTCTTTGGCGCATTCAATGTCGGACTTGGCGGGGTTGCAGGTTTCATCCGTCCAGTTGTAATTCCAATGTGTGAAGGTGCAATCACTTCAAAGGGTGAGACACCAAATCCAGAGCATATGGAATCGGTAAAGGGCATGGCTGGTGCAATTGATAACATTACTTGGTTCTTCGCACAGGTACTTGTTGTCGGCGGCTCTGGTGCACTGCTTGTTCAGGGCACATTGAAGGATCTTGGCTATACATCGGATCTGGTAGCCATGGTTGGATATGAATTGCCAGTGTGTATCGTTGCGGTCATTGTAACCATTGTGTACTACACAATTTTGGATCGTCACGATATGAAGAAATATTATGGAAAGGGAGGTAAGTAATCATGAGTTTATACTTTATGAATCCTGAGGTTACTTTCGGCAATAAGATGCTGGAACTCCTTTACATCATTATCGGTCTGATCTGCATTTATGCAGGTATTAAGAATCTGAAAGATGACGAGAACCCAAATAAGTTTGGCACCTTCGTCTTCTGGACAGCATTAGGTATTGCGACAGCATGTGCACAGTATCTGCCACCATTAGTGGAAGGTATTGTCGTTGTCATCTGCATTATCCCGGCCATCTTAAAGAAGGTCACACCAGGCAAGGAAAGCGCTCCTTCGAAAGAAGAGACGGCAGAGAACTTCCAGAATATTGGTATGAAGTTATTCATTCCTGCATTATGCATGGGTGTCTTCGCATTGATCTTCGGTCTGTTAAAGCCGCTGGGCATGAGTGCCTTAGTTGGTACAGGCTTCGGTGTATTTGTTGCCATCATCTTATTGATGATCTGGAACAAGAAGAATACACCAAAGGTCTTCTTAGATGATTCGGAACGGTTCCTTTCTATCGTTGGTCCGTTATCCTTACTTCCTACATTGCTTGCCATCTTAGGCTCTGTCTTTACCGCCGCTGGTGTTGGCAATGTCATCGCTTCCCTTGTTTCAGTCATTATCCCACAGGGAAATGTCACGGTCGGCATCATCGTCTTCGCGCTTGGTATGATGCTGTTCACAATGATCATGGGAAATGCGTTTGCGGCAATTACCGTTATGACAGTAGGTATCGGTGCACCGTTCGTTCTGCAGTATGTTAAGGATCCTGCATTGATTGGCATGCTTGCATTGACCTGCGGCTATTGCGGAACCTTAATGACACCAATGGCTGCGAACTTCAACATTGTTCCAGTTGCGATTCTGGAAATGAAGGATCGTATGGGTGTTATCAAGAAGCAGGTCGTTCCTGCCTTGATCATGATTGTGTTCCAGATTATTTGGATGATTCTGCATGCATAAAATCATGGATGATTCTTTAGTGGAAAGAGGCGCCGATATTGTTATTAACAAATGGGTGCAGCTGAAAGCTAATGAACGTCTGTGTATTGTTACAAGTACTGTACATATGAAAGAAGCAGAATTGCTGCAGAGCATTGCTCAGAAAGTCAGCAATTCTGTTTCCATCATGACAGTGAAACAAGAAGGAATCCATGTCGGACAGTGGTTTGATGAACATCCGGATGCCTTCGATGACTACGATGTAATCATTGGAGCTTCGGACTATTCCATCGTTACTACCAAAGCTTGTGAGGAAGCACTGCGAAAAGGAAAGAAATTTCTTTCTCTGCCGCTTTCGACCAATACCGGCAAGTCCATGCTCGGGTTTGATTTCATGACCATGGATCCTGACATCAGCCGCATCAAGGCCGAAATCTTGATTCGATACATTCGGAATGCACAGACAGTTCGTATTACAACCGATCGAGGGACCGATCTTCGCTTTGGCATGAAGAATCGGAAACCGGGATTCTTTAATGGCACTTTCCGGGATAACAACAGTTATTCCAGTGCCAGTATTGAAGTATACATTCCGATTGAAGAAACAAAGACCGAAGGCACCTTGATCTTAGATGGCTCGTATGGATATTTGGGAAAAGTAGCAGAACCTACTAAAGTTCTGTTTGAACAAGGAAAGATTGTTTCCATTGAAGACAGTCCTTCTGGTGAGAAGCTGAAAGAGTATCTGCAGGGATATCACGATGAACGCATGTATTATGGCGGGGAGCTGGGGCTTGGCCTGAACTCCAAATCAAGATGTGCGGGAGAATGCTATATCGAAGATGAAAGTACATATGGTACGTTCCATATCGGTGTCGGCAGGAATATCGGTCTTGGCGGTGTTCATGAGGCAAGCGGTCATTTTGATCTGGTGACATGGAAACCATCGATCTGGTTTGATAACCGGATCGTGATGAATCATGGTGTCATTACGATTCCTGAATTTGAAATGTAAATGGAAACATTATGGAGGAAACAGTATGAAGATTCTTGTTACAGGTTTTGACCCCTTTGGTGGGGAAAAAGTAAATCCAGCAATTGAAGCAGTCAAGCGGCTGCCGGATACAATTGCCGGTGCAGAAGTCATTAAGTTGGAGATTCCTACCGTCGTATATAAATCTTTAGATAAGATTGATGCGGCAATCAAGGAAAACGATCCAGACTTTATCCTGTCCATTGGACAGGCAGGCGGACGTCCGGATATCACGGTTGAACGTGTCGGCATCAACTGCAATGACTGCCGTATTCCAGATAACGAAGGAAACCAGCCGGTAGATGAACCTGTCTATCAAGATGGTCCAGATGCATATTTCTCCTTACTGCCAATCAAGGCAATTGTGGCAGATATTCAGGCAGCTGGAATTCCAGCCAGCGTATCCGATACAGCAGGTACCTTTATCTGCAATCATGTCCTGTATGGTGTGCGTTACATCTGCGAACATAAGTATCCTGGCAAGAAGAGCGGATTCATTCACATCCCTTATATGACTTCCCAGGCAGTTGGCAAGCGGAATGTACCATCCATGAGCTTAGATGAAATTGTGAAGGCTCTGACCGTTGCCGTCGAAGCAATTGTCACCCATGATACAGACATCAAGGTGACTGGCGGTACTGAACACTAATTGTATTTCATAGAAAGATGAGACCAGATGTCTTGTCTTTTTTAGTTAGGCAATTTAACTCGAGGATTAGTTGAAATGCGGTACAATACTGAAAACAGGAGAATGTGTATGAAAGTATTAATGTTGAATGGAAGCCCACGGGCAAATGGAAATGTGGCAATTGCCTTAAAAGAGATGGCAGAAGTCTTTGCCAAGAATGGAATTGAGACGGAAATCATTCAGGTTGGCAATCAGGATATCCGCGGCTGTATGGCATGCGGCGGCTGCAATAAAACAGGGAAATGTGTCTTTGATGATGCGGTCAATGCTATTGCGCCAAAGTTTGAAGCATGTGATGGTCTTGTTGTTGGATCACCTGTTTACTATGCCTCTGCTAATGGAACATTGATTTCGTTGCTGGACCGGCTGTTCTACAGTACGCATTTTGATAAGCGCATGAAGGTTGGTGCAGCGGTTGCCTCAGCTCGCCGCGGCGGGCTCAGTGCAACTTTTGATGAGCTGAATAAATACTTTACGATCTGCGGTATGCCAGTTGCATCGGGTCAGTATTGGAATGGCGTGCATGGTGCAAAAGACGGTGAAGTTGAAGAGGATGCTGAAGGTCTGCAGCAGATGCGTACATTAGCCGCCAATATGTCATTTCTAATGAAGAGCATTGCATTAGGAAAGGAAGCGTATGGTCTGCCGGAAAAGGAACCGGGAGTCATGACGAATTTTGTCAGATGAAACTAGTTTGTTTATGGGATTGTGATCCAGCGAAAGCATTTGAACTGCATGCATCCTTTGATCAGGATGAAAACGGTTTTGAAAATGCGGCATATGGTCTGGACCGCCGTCAGTTTGATGACTATATTGAAAAGAAGAGAAAAGAATCGTTGGGTATTGAGCTGCCGCAGGGATATGTGCCGGCAACGGAATACATCCTGGTGAATGATGATGGCGAATATGTTGGAATCTTTAATCTGCGCCATGAACTGAATGAATACCTGGCAAAACATGCCGGTCATATCGGCTATGGAATTGCCAAGAACTACCGTGGCAGAGGATATGCGAGCAGGGGCTTGGAACTTCTCCTGCAGGAAGCCAGGAAGCATGGCATTACTACTGCGTATCTTTCCGTCAATAAGAATAATCCTGCCAGCTTGAAGGTGCAGCAGAAGAATGGCGCATGGATCGATCATGAGGACGAACAGGAGTTCTATACAAGGATTGAGATCCAATAGAGCATTTCTCTTGTCGGAATCATAAATCTCAGAAATAATGACAGTGGAGGATATAACAATGATAAAAGTATATGGCAGCAAGATGTGCCCGGACTGTGTTGCGTGCAAGTTCAACTTTGATGCAAATCAGATTGCATATGAGTTCCTGGATATCAATGAATCGCTGCGGACGCTGAAGGATTTTCTGATCCTCAGAGATTCCCAGCCGGTCTTTGACCATTTGAAGGCAGTCAACGATATTGGCATCCCAGCCTGTGTGAAGGAAGATGGTACGGTATTCACCGATTGGGAAGGGTATTTGAAAGAGCAGGGACTGGAAGTAAAAGAAGTCCAGGCAGGGACTGCCTGCAGTCTTGACCATAAGGGCTGTTGACCGCAGGGCATGCGGAAAACATGCCTTTTTTTGTTGGAACCGGGAATATACTGGCCAAGACAGCTGTGTTATAATTAATTGTAAGTTTTTGGAAAGGAGCCACGACCTTGTCTGCTTATACATTAAATTTAACATTACAGAATATCCGGACAATCATTGTTGTCTTTTTGGATATTTTCATCATGTGGCTGGTCTTCTACTATGCATTGAAGATTGTTCGGGCGAATTCACGAACAATTCAAATATTTAAGGGAATTATCTTGATTGTGGTGATCGACGGCTTAGCAAAACTGCTGGGCTTGAAAACACTGCAGTTCTTTACCGATATGTTCATCAACTGGGGATTCTTAGCAATTATCATCATCTTTCAGCCGGAACTGCGCTCTTTATTGGAACGGATTGGTAAAACAAATGTTTTCTCCAGAATTACAACCCTGACGGGAAATGAAAAGGAACACTTAGTCGATCAGATCGTGACGGCAGTGATGCTGCTGAGCAAAGACTCGACAGGCGCATTGATTTCCATTGAGCAGGCACATTCTCTGGATGACTTTATAGCGACGGGAACCATGCTGAATTCCGATGTAACAGCGGAACTGCTGACCTCCATCTTTGTAACGTCCACACCATTGCATGATGGTGCTGTCATCATTCAAGGCGATAAGATTGCCTGTGCTTCGGCTTATTTCCCACCAACCAACTTGGAACTGCCGTCCCGCTATGGTGCAAGACACCGGGCAGCCATTGGTATTTCGGAAATTACAGATGCCGTTACTGTTGTTGTTTCGGAAGAAACAGGTACCGTATCCATTACAGAAGGCGGCAAGATCTTTGTCATGCATGGCAGAAATGAACTCCGCGATTATCTGATGCGGGTCATCTGTGGGGAAGTGACGGAAGTGAAGACAAAGCATACAGGCACGATGCCGGTATCGGAAGACTTCACAGCGATGAATGCAAATAAGAATCCAGAAAAGAAAGAAAATGTACTTTCGAAGCTGGCATTGAATAAACAGACAACGAATGTTGCGGATAAGATTGAAGCAGAAAGCGTTGTCCCTGCCGGTGAAAAGATTGATCAGATTCATAAGGAAGCGGACAAGGAAGCAAGTGCTGCTGCCATCAAGCTGCCGCATAAGAAGCATCGTCCAGAGCCAAGCTATCCAACACAGGTCGAACGGATCACACCAGAACTGCCAACGGCAGAGAAAGAGGATGCATCCAAGACGGATCCTGCTGTTCGTGACAGCGTCAAGCCTGGGACAAGAATGACACCAGAAGAAGTCAAAGCTGCCCGCGAAGCTGCGAAGCAGAGATATTCTCATAACGATACCTCCAAAGACAGAACAGGAGGTGACCGCAAATGAGTGATAAGAAAAAGAAACCAGAAATTGATCCACAGGAAGAGAACTCCAAAACAGAACTGGCAAAACGTATCGCTGAACAGTCACAGAAAGCAGCGGATGCGTATCAGCATCTCGAAGATGGACTGGCCAAGGCTGTCCGCTGGTTCTCCAGTTTCCTAGACAAGGTCATCTTCAATTCGAAACACTCGAAGCTGATTGCCTTAGTCTTAGCGGTCTTAATGTATACCGTCGTCAATTATGATTCGGTATCTTCCGTCTATACATCGACCCTGAAGTATTCCAAGACGATTGACGATGTGGAAGTGACCGCCAAGTATAACACCGATACTTTTGAACTTTCCGGACTGCCTTCCACGGCAGAAGTTACGATTACCGGAGATGCGACCAATGTTACCAACGCGGCTGGCAAGACCGATGGGATTGTCATTGCGGATCTTGACGGCATGACCGAAGGGGAGCATACGGTAAAGCTGACGACGGATGGTTACGGCAACAACGTTACAACGGTCGTCAATCCTTCCACCGCAGTCATCACATTAAAGAAGAAGACCACCCAGCAGTTTGATATCTCCTATGACTTTATCAATCAGGATAAGATGGAGGATATCTACAGTGCTGGAACACCGACCTTTGAGTATACGAAGGTGAATGTCCGTGCCTCCAAGGAAACATTGACTTCTATTGCCTTTGTCAAGGCATTGATCGATGTGAAGGGACAGACAGCAGACTTTGAACAGGATGCGAAGCTGGTTGCGTATGATTCCAATGGCAATCCAGTTACCGCAGATATCGTGCCGAGTACCATTCATGTCAAGGTGCCGGTAACATCGCCAAATAAGACGGTGCCAATCCGGGTGCAGGTCAATGGGACAGTGCCGGACGGCAAAGCAATTGAATCCATTACGATGGATCAGCAGTCGGTTACAGTCTACGGCAGTGAAACAGTACTTGCCGGAATTGACAGCGTCAGTGTTACCTTAGATGCGACCGCATTGACAAAAGATTCTTCCGTCATTCGGCCGATTGTCCTGCCTTCGGGTGTGGGCAGTGCATCGGTATCACAGATTACTATGTCAGTCACCTTGGGAAGCGGTGTCACAAAGACCATCTCCAATGTGGCCATCAAGTACATCAACAACACCAAGAATTACAAGGCGACACAGCCGGAGAATAAGACCACGACCAGTGTGGAAGTCTTTGGCACTCAAACGAATGTTGATAAAGTGACGGCCGCCAATATCAATGTTTATATTGATATGAGTGACGCAGTACCGGGATTACAGACATTCAAGCTGAATGTAGAACAGCCGTCGGATGGACTGGTGAAGTACTCCCTGAAGGAATCCACGTATGAAATGAATGTTCTTGGGGAAACAAATGATACGAACAGTGAAGGGAATAGTGTAAACAATGGGTAGATATTTTGGAACGGATGGCATCCGTGGAAAAGCAAATGAAGGATTGACCGCAGAGCGTGCCTTTGTCGTAGGAAGATACTTAGGGTATTACTACAGCAAGACCGGCAAGCAGAAGATCATTATTGGAAAAGATACACGTTTATCATCGGATATGCTGGAGAATGCATTAGCAGCCGGCATCTCTTCCGAAGGATGCGATGCGTATCTTGCGGGATACTGTCCAACACCAATGGTCTGCTATCTGACCGTACACGAAGATTTTGCGTGCGGTGCGATGATCAGTGCATCGCACAATCCATTCTATGACAACGGTATTAAAGTCTTCTCCAAAGAAGGCATTAAGCTGCAGGGAGAAGTCGAGGAATTGATTGAAGACTATATTGACGGCAAGGAAACGATTGCCTTCAAGACAGGTTCTGAGATTGGCAAGGTCATCCGCTATGATGAAGGCATTGAACATTATCTGGACTGGGTCACGAAAGAATATCCGCTGGATCTCAAGGACATGCATATTGCCATGGATTGTTCCAATGGCTCAGCATCTTATACCGCAGCACGTGCATTAAAGAAGTTAGGTGCGGAAGTGGTAGTCAAGGATGATACACCGACCGGCATCAACATTAATAAGGACTGTGGTTCTACGCATCCGGAGAACTTCATTGCGTTCATGAAAGCGAATGAAGGAAAGTTTGATTTAGGTCTGACTTTTGACGGCGATGCGGACCGGCAGATTGCGGTTGCGCCAAATGGCAAGCGGATCGACGGTGACTATGTCTTATATATCTGCGGCAGATACTACAAGGCAAAGGGCACATTGACCAACAATACAATTGTGACGACCGTCATGGCAAATCTTGGTCTATGGAAAGCCATGGAGAAGAATGGCATCAATGTGGAAAAGACAGATGTCGGTGACAAGTATGTCTACGATATGATGTGCAAGAAGGACTATATCATCGGCGGTGAACAGAGCGGCCATATCATCTTCAAGCATCATGAAACAACGGGAGATGGTCTGGTGACAGCATTAGCTCTCTTAAAGATCATGAAGGAGACAGGCAAACCTGTCGAGGAGCTGATGGAAGGCTTACGTATCTATCCGCAGCTGCTGGTCAACGTCAAAGTAACGGATAAATCGAAAGTCATGGGAGATCCGCATGTTCAGAAGGCCATTGATGAAGTCAATGAAGAGCTGAATGGCAACGGCCGCATCCTGGTCCGTCCAAGCGGAACGGAACCATTGCTGCGTGTCATGGCGGAAGCAGAGACCGATGAGATCTGTGACCGTGTTGTTGGCAAGATTGCCCGTGTCATTCAGAAAAAATACGGCGTCGAAGAATAACCGAAAACATTGTCTGCAGTATGCAGGCAGTGTTTTTTTACACCAATTATGTGATATGATTTACCAAGGTGATAATCATGAAAAAAGTCATAGTAATCGTTGAAGATGAAAAGGACCTGAATGAGCTGGTCAAACGATATTTGGAAAAGGAAGGATATGAGGTCCGCTCGTATCTGACTTTTGATGAGGCAAGTCCGCATACCTCTGATGATGATGTCCATTTATGGATCCTGGATATCATGTTGGGAGATAAGAGCGGTTTTGATCTGATTGAGGAGATCCGCACGCATGATCATGATGTGCCGGTGATTTTCATGAGCGCACGGGATAAGGAATTTGACCGTGTCATTGGTCTGGAAAAAGGATCCGATGACTATATTACAAAACCATTCTCACCAAAGGAATTGGTGCTGCGGGTCAATAACCTGATCCGGCGTGTCTATAAAGAAGATGAACCAAAGATCTTTGTGAATGGATATGAAATTGATGAAGAGAAGCGAGTCGTCAGTGAAGGCAGTCAGGTCATTGATTTGACGACCAAGGAATTTGATCTGCTGATGCTGTTTGTCAATAACCGGGGAACGGCATTCCCACGGGAACAGATCTTAAATCAGATCTGGGAAGAAAATTACTATGGTTCGGACCGGGTCGTGGATGATACGCTCCGCAGACTTCGCAAGAAGATGCCGAGCCTGGCAATCCATACGATCTACGGTTTTGGATATCGGCTTGGATAAACTATGAAGAGATTACGGATGTGGCTGCGGGAACTTTCCCTGTCTCAGCAGCTGTTAACAATCATATTTCTCTTTGTCTCTGTCTTTGCAGGGTTTATCTTTATTTTTCTTGCGCCTGCGGTCGAGAATTTTTCCGAAACGGAAATGTACCGTCTTCTGCATAACTCGCAGGAAAGTATTGTCTCTTATTTAAAAGCTAATTCTGGTGCGGTGCCGGATCTCGGCAGTTCCAGTGACGGCCGAATCGTACAGATTGTATACAGCTCCGATACGGCTGGATATGTAATTCTAAATCACACATCGATTCCAACTGACCTTGCGAAAGATATTGCAGAACATGCGAATGAAAAGAATCCAGGAACGAAGGACTATTCTTTTGAAGTCAGTGTATCAGACAGCACAGATACAACCGAGAAATATCTGTATTCGATGACCGAACTGGAAGACAGCCGGTATCTTGTCTCCGTGATGGGGGATGCCTATCGGCAGCAGTTCTCAAAATCATTAATGAATGGAATTATCATGATCAATGTCATGTTCGTCAGTGCATTGTTTGTTTTACTGATGATCTGGATTGGAACCGTTATTTTCCCATTGAATCAGATCAAGACTTATATTCAAAAGATTCGGAATGATGAACCGGCGGTCTTGAAAGTCAGAAGAAACGATGAGATTGGGGAAGTGGCAGATGCCTTGGTCGATATGGAAGCGGAATTATCGCAGGAGCAGAAAGAGAAGCAGGAGATGATCCAGAATATCTCCCATGACTTAAAGACACCAATTGCGACTATCAAGAGTTATTCGGAAGCAATCAAAGACGGCGTCTATCCGTATGAGACATTGGAGAAATCTGTGGATGTCATTATTGAACATGCGGACCGTTTAGAGAAGAAAGTCAAATCCCTGATCATGCTGAATAAGATGGATTATCTGGAAGATCATCTGCCAAGCGGCGATGACCTGGATATGAATCCGGTCATTGATAAAGTACTTCTTTCGCTGAAGGTCATTCGCCCAGAGATAGAGTTTGAGCGGGATACCGAAGAGAATGTTTTCTTCCATGGGGAAGAAGATCCATGGCGGATCACGATTGAGAACCTGATTGATAATGCTCTGCGGTATGCCAAGTCGAAGATCACGATTGTCCTGCGTGAGGATGATCTGAAAGTCATCAATGATGGCAAGCCAATTGAGGAAGATCGTTTGGTGTCGCTGTTCCATCCGTATGAAAAGGGAACGGACGGCCAGTTCGGTTTAGGACTCTCGATTGTCTATAAGGTCTGTCAGATCTACGGGTATCGTGTACAAGCGGAGAATCTGCCGGAAGGTGTCTGCTTCCATATCTGGAAGGATACCAAGAAGAGACGTACAAAGCGCAGAAAACACAAAGTTGCTTAACGGCGGCGCGGTTTTCGTATACAATATACAAGTTATGACTGAATATAAAGAAATTCACGGAATAAAAACGGCATTCGACCAGGAAGGCAGCGGCAAGGATATGATCCTGCTGCATGGCTGGGGCCAGAATAAAGAAATGATGGGCTTGATCTATGATCACTTCAAGGACCGTTTTCATGTGTGGTCGTTAGACTTCCCGGGCTTTGGTGAATCCGATGATCCAAACGAGCCGTGGGGTGTCGCAGACTATGAAGCGTTCTTAGCAGATTTCATTGCGGTCAATGGCATCACGCGACCAATCTTGATTGGCCACAGCTTTGGCTGCCGGGTTGCCATCCGCTATGCGGCAGATCATCCCGAGAATGTCTCAAAGATGTGCTTGACGGGTGCTGCCGGCATCCGGCCGAAACATGATATGCAGTGGCAGGTCCGCACCAAGGCTTATAAAGCCGGAAAATGGGTCCTGAAACATACGGGCCAGACAAAGAAGCTGGAAGAGATGCAGAAGAATGCCGGCAGTGAAGACTACCGCAATGCTAAAGGCGTCATGAAGGGTACCTTTGTGAAGGTCGTCAATGATGATGTCACGCCAGTCCTGAAGGATGTGAAGTGCTCGGTGCTCCTGGTATGGGGAAATCTGGATACAGCTGCCCCGTTATGGATGGGACAGATGATGGAGAAAGAAATGCCGGATGCAGGTCTAGCCATCTTTGAAGGTGATGATCATTGGGCATACTGGCATCAGCCGGATCGTTTTAATACGGTCTTAGATATCTTTTTGAAGGGAGATTGCGCATGAACATCTTGATGGAACTTGTGCTGGTATTTCTGATGTGTGCATGTGCAGTTCTGCCAGCCAAACGGGCGCTGCATATGTTCCAGCAGAACCGGTATGAGCTGGGCAGATATTCAGAATGGATCCGTGAAAATGGCAAACGGTTAGCCGCAAAAAATGCGGTATGGATCTGCTTGATGATTGTGACCGCTGTGATGGGGACACTGTTTCCATCCCTGCTTGGACAATGCTTCGCATGTGCTGCACTGGTACTGTTTCTCTGCGGCATGATTGTTTCGGAGAAGAAACAGAACTATATTAAGCCGCTGGTCTATACTGGCCGGGTAAAGCGGCAGATCGTGGTCCTCGTCATTCTATATTTATTATGGGCAGCTGCTTTGATCCTATGGGAGCATCTGATCTCCTTATCGTTCTTTGGGGCATTCTTAATGCCTTGGCTGCTGATGTATCTGGTGGGAGGAATCACTTCACCAATCGAAGCTGCCGTACGCAAATCGTATTTAAAGGATGCCAAGCGGATCTTAGAGAGTGATCCTGACTTGATCAAGATCGGCATCACCGGTTCCTTTGGCAAAACAACCACAAAGAATATCATGCAGGCAATGGTGTCAGAGCAGTTCAATTCTTTAATGACACCGGCTTCTTACAATACCCCAATGGGTATTACGCGGACAATCCGTGAGATGCTGAAACCAATTCATCAGGTGTTTGTATGTGAAATGGGGGCAGATCACGTTGGGGATATCACCGAATTAATGAACTTTGTCCATCCGACGATTGGTGTTGTCACATCGATTGGTCCACAGCATTTGAATACATTTGGTTTCCAGGAAAATATCACCAGAGAAAAGATGCAGATGATTGAGATGCTGCCAGCGGATGGCTTTGGTGTCCTGAATTATGATAACGAGTTCATTCGCAGCTGGAAGATACAGAATCCAGTTGAGACTGTTACCTATGGCGTCAAGAATCAGCAGGCAGAGTATCATGCGGAAGAGATTACATATACGCAGAATGGTTCTTCTTTCCTTGTCGTTCATGGGGAAGAGAGAATTCCCCTTGAGACCAAACTGCTGGGAGAATTGAATATCCTGAATATCTTATCCGCTGTTGCCGTTGCCAGACATTTAGGCATTTCCTGGAATATCATTCAGCGTGCAGTCAAGCAGATGAAACAGGTAGAACATCGTTTAGAATTGAAGAAGATCAACGGCTATCGCTTTATTGACGATGCCTTCAATGCCAATCCGACTGGTTCGGCGATGGCACTCGAAGTCTTATCAATGATGCCGAATCAGCGGTTCATTGTTACACCTGGTATGATTGATCTTGGCGAGAAACAGAATGAGATCAATCGTCACTTTGGCACCTTGATGAAGGGAAAAGCAGATGTTGTGGTATTGGTCGGCAAGAACCAGACAAAGCCAATCTATGAAGGCTTACAGGATTCTGGATTTGATCTCGAAAAAGTAGTTGTCTTAGATACTGAAAAAGAAGCATTCCGTTATGTCTGGCAGGCCGCGAAACCAGAGGATACCATCCTGCTGGAAAATGATCTTCCAGATGCATTCAATCACTAAAAAACCGTGAAACTGCCAGTGAAATGGCAGTTTTTTTCATAGTAGAATTGGTTTCAATTTCCAATGAAAAATGATGATTTTTTGGTTGCATTCACTAGACCACTATGGTATATTAAATAAGCGCTGAAAAAGCAGATAGTAAATATTGCGCTTGGCAGACTATTGAGGAAATACTCAAGAGGCCGAAGAGGTGCCCCTGCTAAGGGCATAGGTCGGGAAACCGGCGCGAGGGTTCAAATCCCTCTTTCCTCGCCATTCAATTGGTTCTGTGGAGTAGTGGCTTATCTCGTCTCCCTGTCACGGAGAAGATCGCGAGTTCGAATCTCGTCAGAACCGCCATTATGCGAGTGTAGTTCAATGGTAGAACGCGACCTTGCCAAGGTCGACACGGCGGTTCGATTCCGCTCACTCGCTCCATGAAAGAAAAAGTCCTAGAAATAGGGCTTTTTTAATGCTTATAATCGTAAAACGGGTTCTTTTTACGAACTTATTTCCAATTTGCATTAGAAAAGCTATAAGAAAATGCTGAGATTCGATAAAATAGAATAAGAAAGAAGAATCATTGGAGGGAGCCATATGATCCTATATTTTTCAGCAACGGGGAACAGCAAATACGCGGCAGAACGTATTGCCAAAGTATGCCGTGACACAATCCAATCCATCGAAAAGCAGAAAGAACCGATTCATTTAGCAAAGGGAGAATGTTTCGGAATCGTGACACCGACCTATTATTGGCAGCTGCCAATTTTAATGCGTGAGTTTTTACAAAACATGCAGTTTACAGCGGAAGGCGATAATTACATCTTTTTAGCCGCAACGTATGGCTCGACACCAGGGTTCATCGGCGAAGATGTCCGCAGGCTTTTAGCGGCCAAAGGAATTATCTTAGATGCATCTTTCAGTATTAAGATGCCGGACACCTGGACACCAATCTTTGACTTAAGCAATCCATCCAAGGTTGCCCAGCAGAACCGCGAAGCAGAGAAGAACATTATGGATGTCCTGGAACGCATCAAAGCGAGAGAAAAGGGCAACCAGACGGAACGGAAGCAGCCGTATGCCATGCATATCATTACTGATCCACTTTACAACAAACAGAGACAGACGAAGAACTTCTATGTAGAAGATGTCTGTATTGGCTGCTCGTTATGTGCACGCAGCTGTCCAATGCAGGCGATTGAGATGAAAGACAATCGGCCAGTATGGGTCAAGGAACAATGTGCTGCATGTCTGCGCTGTCTGCATCACTGTCCGCAGTTCGCTATTCAATATGGCAATGGCAAGACAAAAATCCATGGACAGTACCGCAATCCAAATACAAACAGCTGAGAGTGAGTGAAACAAAATGAAGAAATCAACGAAAACAATTGTTGTTTTATTACTTGTTCTATCGATTGGTATCTATGCAGTACAGATTGGTATTTTCCATGATTGGAAAGATACCGCATTCTACATGCTGCAGGACTGGGCCTTCCTGCCGATTCAAATTGCGCTGGTGACCGTTGTCGTTGGAAAGATCATCAATGATCGGGAAAAGAAAGAACGGATAGAAAAGACGCGGATCTTAACGAGCAGTTTCTTCAGTGATCTTGGCAATGAACTGCTGGAAGCTTTTGTGCCGGAAATCTCCAACCGTACAGAGATTGCTGAAATCATGAGTCCAAATGTCCAATGGACAAAAGAGGATTACGAAAAAGCTGTTGCCGCACTTCGCAATACACCACCAATCCTTCAATGCAGCGGGACAGATTTTGAACATATCAAAACAATCTTTGCGGAAAAGAGAATGACATTGCTTGTTATCTCTTCCAATCCAAGTCTTTTAGAACATGAGGCATTTACAGATATGCTGTGGGCAATCTTTCATTTGAATGATGAATTCTCGTATCGCGGGGACCTCACCCAGCTGTCAGAACCGGATCAATATCACCTGAACGTAGATGCCCAGCGGGTATTAAGTGAGACAATGATCAACTGGTTATGTCATCTGGAGTTCCTGCAGAAAGAATACCCATATTTATATCAGCTGGAAGTTCATCGAAATCCTTTTGCGGCATCCGCTGTGCATGCATGAGAAAGAAACTGTAAACACAGTTTCTTTTTTATTAATTAGTGAATATATACTGATAAAAGATTGGTTCTGAGATACAATCGTAGAGGAGTGTAAATGGAATCTATGAAACAGATCAATCAAAAGAAATGGCTTGCGGCAGGAATTGCTTTCCTGCTGCCAATCTGTTCTTCCTGCAGTGAACCGACAATTCAGAAAACAAATAATGTACAGGAAGAACCTTTGACAGTGACAAGTCTGCCGACGGACGCATACCGTTCGTACTATGAAATCTTTCCGTATTCCTTTGCGGACAGCAATGGAGATGGCATTGGTGACTTGAATGGGATTACCGAAGTCCTGGATTATATCAATGACGGCGATGCCGCAACCAAAGATGATCTAGGCATGACTGGCATCTGGTTGACACCAATTATGCCAGCAGTTTCCTATCATAAATATGATGTGACGGATTATATGAATGTTGATCCACAGTTTGGGACAATGAATGATTTTGACAACTTGGTTACGGCAAGTCATCAAAGAGGGATTCGTGTGATTCTGGACCTTGTCTTGAATCATACATCGGATGAGCATCCATGGTTCCAGCAGGCGGCATCTTATCTGCGCAGTATTGGTGATCAAGAACCCTCCTCCGTGGACTGTCCCTATGTGGATTACTATCATTTCTCAAAAGAGAACAAAGATGGCTATCATTTGCTGAGTGGTACAGACTGGTATTATGAATCTCGTTTCTGGGAAGGAATGCCGGATCTGAATCTGGACAGTGATGCAGTATGGCAGCAGATTGATACATTGACTTCCTTTTGGCTCAGTCATGGTGTGGATGGGTTCCGTTTAGATGCTGCGAAAGAATACTATACAGGCAGTGACACACAGAACATTCAAGCATTGACCCGTCTAAACACCTTGGTCAAAGGAAAGAAAAAGGATGCTTATATTGTTGCGGAAGTATGGATGAGCCGTGATTCCTATGCAAAGTATTACAGCAGTGGTATTGACAGTGTCTTTGACTTTGCCTTTGCGAACAGTGATGGCAATATTGCTTCTTTGGTGAAGGGCTCAATCAATGCCTCACAATATACGAAGGCACTGCTTTCGGAAGAAGAAATGTATGCCGCAAATAATCCATCCTATATCAATGCACCATTCTATACGAATCATGATATGGGCAGAGGTGCAGGGTATTATTCGGGTGTGAATGCGGCTGCGATGGAAAAATTTGCTTTGGCAATGAATCAGCTGCAGGGCGGTGCTTCCTTTACGTATTACGGGGAAGAACTTGGTATGAAGGGCTCTGGCAAAGATGAAAATAAACGTGCACCAATGGATTGGGGAGACGGAACATATCAGAAGCTGACATGCAAGGGACCACAGAACATGGATGCAGGGATTGAAATGATCAATGGAAGTCTTTCCCAGCAAGAAACAGATGACACATCGATCTATCAGTATTATAAAAAAGTCATTGATATACGGAACCAGCTGCCGGTGATTGCCCGTGGGAAAACCGCATGGATTGAGCAGGAGAATTCCGCAGTTGGTATTCTCACAAAAAAGACAGAGCAGGATTCCGTATGTATTGTTTTTAATCCAACCGATCAAGAACAGACGGTCAGTAAAGAAGCAGTACTGAAGGGAGCCAAGACTGATGCGGACTTGAACAAAGCAGTCGATCTGCTGCTGACTGATTCAGATGCTGTTCGCATGGAGGGGGACCACCTAATACTGCCTGCCTATAGTATTGTGTTGTATCAATAAGAAGAACTTCGCGAGAAGCTCTTTTTTGTATGACATTTTGCCAGCTTTGTCGGAAAAGAACCCTGGGGTAGGCTTCTGTATCAAAATGCAGTTTGTTAAGATGATGCCAAGAGTTGAGTTGATTATGCATATTCCAGATAACTATTTGAGTCCTGAGACATGTACGGTCATGGCAGCAGCTGCCTTGCCAGTCTTAGCGATATCCATCTACAAAGTAAAAAAAGAACTCCCTGTCGAGAAGGTTTCTGTCCTTGGTGTAGGAGCGGCTTTTTCGTTTCTTGTGATGATGTTCAATATACCGTTGCCAGGAGGGACAACAGGACATGCGGTTGGCGGCACGCTGATTGCGATGCTGCTGGGACCATATGCAGCATGTATATCGATCACTGTCACTTTGATCCTGCAGGCATTTCTATTCGGGGACGGCGGGATTCTATCGTTAGGTGCGAATATATTTAATATTGCGATTGTGCTTCCCTTTACTGGTTATTTTGTCTATCAGCTCTGCTGTAAATTCCTGCGTGGTGAAAAACGAGAATGGATTGCTGGTGGAATTGGTTCCTACATTGGCATCAATGCCGCAGCATTCTGCGCGGGTGTGGAGTTTGGAATTCAGCCGCTGCTGTTCCATGATGCGGCAGGGAATGCTCTGTACTGCCCATATCCACTCAGTGTATCTATTCCAGCTATGATGCTTGGACACTTAACAATTTTAGGAATTGCTGAAGTGGTATTTACAATTGCCATGTATGCATTTATTCAGTCTTCTGCTCCACAGATGCTGATCCGTACAGAGAAAACAAAATCACCCATTGCGCTGCGTCTTTTATTAGCGGCATTGATCTGTGCAGTTCCCATTGGTCTACTGGCAGAGGGTACGGCATGGGGCGAATGGAGCAAGGAAGAACTGCAGTCGTTCCAGCATGGCATTCTGCCGGCAGGCATGCAGCAGGGTATGACATGGCAGGCATTTTTACCCGAGTATTCAATGTCAGGCATGCCAGCATGGCTGAGCTATATTTTGTCAGCGGCTATCGGCGCTTCACTATGTGTGATTGTATTTATACTGCTGAGCAGTCATGGAAAGAAGGCACACCATGAAGCTTGATGCCGCATTGATGCGCTTGATTGCCCATATGACGCAGCGTGACCGAATGGATGCGAACGCAAAGTCTGCTGTGATTGATCCGGCATTCCGAATCCTGACTGCCTTTCTCTGTGTACTGTTATGTGCGTGCAGCAAGAATGCCGTATTTACTTTGATCATCATTACAGTACAACTGGTCCGTTTGGCATTGCTGAAGCCGGCACAGATCCGTGCTGTGTGCCATATGGTAGGAACTGCTGCTTTGATTGCACTGTTCATTACACTGCCATCGCTTTTCTATGGCAGTACGGCAGCAATCACAACGATAGTGATGAAAGTCACCGAAGCCATTCTTATTATTGGAATTTTGAATGAGACACTTGCTTGGAAAGAAATCACTGGTGCCTTTGCCCGCCTGCATGTACCAGGCATTGTCATTATGACAATGGATATGGCAATTCATTTTCTGGTCATCCTTGGCCGTTATTGTGACCGTATGCTGGAAGCAGTACAGCTGCGCAGTATGGGAGAGGTATCTTGGAAGGATTCACAGATTGGCGGCATCTTAGGAACGACTTTCCTGAAGTCAGACCAAATGGCGCAGGGAGTATCGGATGCTTTAGTATGCCGTGGCTATACGGGTGCGTATCCAATCTATGAACAGCATCAAAGGACCGTCCTTGATTATCTGTATCTGCTGGTCTTAGCCGGCATGATCCTTCTATTTATCTATACGGAGAATATCTTATGATTGAACTGAAAAATATTGATTACTATTATGATCAGCGGAAAGTGCTGGATGATATCAGCGCCGTTTTCCCAGATGGCACCTGCACCTGCATCGATGGTCCAAATGGGTGTGGGAAATCAACTCTGTTCCGGATCTTGAGCGGTCTTGCTTTTCCGAGCAGGGGTACATATCTGCTGGATGGTATCGCAGTGACACCGGAACGCATGAAAGATAAAGTATTTCTGCAGACCATGCATCGTAAGATTGGTTATCTCTTTCAGGATTCCCAGACCCAGCTGTTTACACGCAGTGTTGAAGATGAAATTGCCTTTGGTCTGTTTCAGCTTGGCTGCAGCCGAGAGGAAGTCCATGCAAAGACGGAAAAGTATATTGCAATGATGGGATTGGAAGAAGTGCGGAAGTCCGCTCCTTTCAATCTATCCGGCGGGGAAAAGAAAAAGACAGCCTTGGCTGCTGTCCTTGCAATGAATCCGGAAATCTTGATTTTAGATGAACCTGCAGCTTCTCTGGATGAAGACGGGCAGGCATGGTTGCTAAACTTCCTGCAGCAGATCAAAGCAGAAAAGAAGACCTTGATTCTGGCAACGCATCAGAAAGAACTGGTGGACGCAATTGCGGATCAAACAATTCAAATGAATAAGCTTCATCAATTGGTCAAGTAATCACTTGATGAATTGGTTGATTGCCTTATTCATTTTTTTAATGGCTTCGGTATCACCTTCAGCGGCTGCTTCGACAATGCAGTGCTCAATGTGTTCTTCTAAGATCACTTTGCCGATCTTGTTGAGTTCTCCCTTAACAGCAGCTAACTGGATCAGAACATCGGAACAGTCCTGTCCGTTTTCCAGCATGCCTTTGATAGAATTCAAATGACCGGAAGTACGCGAAATGCTGTTGATGATAGCACGGATTTCTTTCGGGTCATGGGTGTGGGCATGATTATGGTGCTCTGCCGCAACGGTTTTCTTCTGCGTTTCGTTCTTTTTCATAGTGTAATCAGTATAAAAGATTTGTCATCTTCACGCAAATGCGCAGTAAATTATAGATCCAGCTTCTTTTCTCCATTGGAAAGGATATAGCGGATCTTGGAACGATCAAAGGATGGAATGGTATCGGTAATGATGACCGCTTCATCTAGACGGGCAAACTGAATTGGGCGAAGCAGATTGAACTTCGTGCTGTCCGTGACAACATATGCAGTCTTGCTGTTCTTAATGGCCATGGATTTTGTTTCGGCTTCCAATTCGTTAGAAGTGGAGAAGCCAAACTGTTCATGAATTCCATTGGTGCCAAGGAAGGCAGTATCAAAGTACAATTCACTGAGCTGGGCAAGCGCCTGTTTGCCTGTGATGGCTTCCGTACTCCAATATAAGCTGCCGCCTAAAACAATCGTATTGATACCGCGCTGGCCTAGAATGGACAGCTGGGGGATCCCTGGGGTGACGACAGTAATATTCTTTGCCGTAATATATTTGATCATCTCACAAGTTGTACTGCCGGCATCCAGATAGACCATTTGATTATCCTGTATCTGTTTGGCTGCACAGTAGGCGACTTGTTTTTTCTGTTCCTTCTGGGTCTCCGCTTTAATGACCATAGCTGGTTCAATGTACTGGGATTCATTCAGCTTGGCACCGCCATGAAAACGAGTCAGAAGATGGAGATCATCCATTTCCTGCAGATCGCGGCGGATGGTAGCTTCAGAAGCTCCTAACTGCTGGCAGATCTCGGTAACTGTAATTGTGCCGCTTTCACGGGCCAGGCGCATAATGTCATTCCATCTTGCTTGTTTCATTTTGAAATGCTCCTTTGTTCAAAAACGATTATACAATCAAATATGTGATTGAAACAATCAAAATGATTGAATCTTTGATTGAAAACAATGAGTATATGATTGAATTGAAGAAAATAAACTTGAAAGCGCATACAAATTCATCTATACCAAAGGCAAGGAAAGGGGAAAGCAAATGATCTATACCGTAACATTCAATCCATCCCTGGATTACATCGTAAGAGTTGAAGATTTCAAGACCGGTCAAGTCAATCGCACCTATTACGAACAGATCCTCGGTGGAGGCAAGGGAGTGAACGTGTCCATTGTCTTAGGCAACTTGGGTCATGAAAGCACCACCTTAGGTTTCACAGGTGGATTTACAGGGGACGCTCTGAAACAGCTTTTATGGAAACAAGGAGTCAAAACAGATTTCATTGAAGTCAAAGATGGCTTCACAAGAATCAATGTAAAGATGAAGTCTGCACAGGAAACAGAAATTAATGGACAAGGACCAAAAATCACACCTGAGAATGTGGAAACTCTGTTCATGAAACTGGATGAGTTAAAGGATGGTGACATTCTTGTTATCAGCGGAAGTATTCCAAATACACTGCCAAATGATATGTATGAACGTATTATGAAGCGTCTGCAGAATAAGAAGATTGAAATCATCGTTGATGCAACGAATGATCTTCTCGTCAATGTACTGAAGTATCATCCGTACTTGATCAAACCAAATAATCATGAGCTTGGGGAAATATTTGGTGTTGAACTGAACACAAGATCCAGTGTCATCCCTTTTGCGAAAAAGCTTCAGGAAATGGGAGCGAGAAATGTTTTGATTTCCATGGCTGGTGAAGGTGCAGTCTTTATATCAGAAATGGGGGCAGTTATGGAAAGCGAAGCACCAAAAGGAAAAGTAATTAATTCTGTTGGTGCTGGGGACTCCATGGTTGCAGGATTCATTACCGGAATGCTGGAAACAGATGATTATGAGAAAGCATTCCGCATGGGTATCTGCACAGGAAGTGCAAGTGCATTCTCTGAGAACTTAGCAACAAGAGAAGAAGTAAATGCATTGTTGAGTGTATTACCAACGAAATGAGCATAGGAGGGAATATGAAAATTTCAGAATTGTTGAAAAAGGAAGCAGTGAAATTAAATACATCCGCATCGGATAAGAATGATGCTATTGATCAGTTAATTGAACTGCACTACACAGCCGGAAATGTAACCGATAAAGCAGTATTTAAGAAAGCAATCTTAGCACGTGAAGAAGAGGGAACCACAGGTATGGGAAATGGCATTGCCATTCCACATGCTCGCATAAGTGCAGTTGCACATGCAGGACTGGCAGCAATGACCGTTCCAGCAGGCGTTGACTTCAAGTCCGATGATGGTACTAAAAGCAGTCTGTTATTTATGATTGCTGCCCCAGAGAACTCCAATAATTTATACTTAGAAGTATTAAGCAAGCTTGCAACACTGCTGATTGATGACAACTTTGTAAAGGGACTGGTTGCCGCAAAGACAACCGATGAATTCCTTGCCAAGATTGATGAAGCAGAAAAGGCAAAGGATGAAGAAAATGTATCTGGTTCTGTCTCTACAGGTTTCCCAAGAATCTTAGCCGTTACTGCATGCCCTACCGGCATTGCACATACATATATGGCAGCGGAGAACTTAGAGAAAAAAGCCAAAGAGATGGGCATTGTCCTGAAGGCAGAGACACAGGGCTCTGTCGGTGCAAAGAATGTTTTGACAGCACAGGAAATTGCCAATGCGGACGGCATCATTATTGCTGCGGATAAGAACATTGAAATGAGCCGCTTTGAAGGCAAGCCGGTTTATTCAACATCGGTATCGAAGGGCATTAATGATCCTGAAACTTTGATCAATAAAATCGTAAATAAAGAAGCTCCGATCTGCCATGTGGATGGTGGTAAGAGACCGGCGGCTCCATCGGAAGAAAATGATTCCGTATGGCATGTCATTTATAAGCATCTGATGAATGGTGTATCGCATATGCTGCCATTCGTTGTTGGCGGCGGTATTCTGATTGCTCTGGCTTTCTTAGTAGATAACCAGGCAATTGGTACCAGCAACTATGGTATGGGAACACCATTAGCAGCATTCTTCAAGACCGTCGGCGGTGCAGCCTTCGGCTTCATGCTGCCAATTCTTTCTGGATATATTGCAATGTCCATTGCAGATCGTCCAGGTTTAGCAGTAGGCTTTGTCGGCGGTGCAATCGCTTCTGCCGGATATAACTTCATTGCTTTAGCAGATCCAACCGCAGCTGTCGTTAGTTCTGGTTTCTTAGGAGCTATGCTTGCAGGTTTTGCCGGCGGCTATATTACAAAAGGATTAGAAAAGTTATTTGATAAGCTTCCATCATCCTTGGAAGGCATTAAGCCTGTACTGCTCTATCCTTTGATTGGTATCTTCCTGATTGGCATTGTAATGTATGCAGTCAACCCATTAATGGGTGCAATCAATACTGGCATGACAGCATGGCTGAACAGCCTTGGCACAACAAACTTAATTGTTCTCGGTGCAGTTGTCGGCGGCATGATGTCTGTGGATATGGGCGGACCAGTCAACAAGGCATCTTACGTTTTTGGTACAGCAATGTTAGCAGCCGGCACACAGGTAGGTCAGGTCATTATGGCTTCTGTCATGGTCGGCGGTATGGTTCCACCATTAGTCATTGCTTTATCTACAACTTTCTTCAAGAATAAGTGGACTGAATCAGAACGTAAAGGCGGCATCGTTAACTACATTATGGGTCTTTCCTTCATTTCAGAAGGCGCAATCCCATTCGCTGCTTCTGATCCAATCAGAGTCATTCCTTCCTGCATCATCGGTTCTGCTGTTGCCGGTGCACTGTCTGCAGCCTTTGGCTGTACATCTCCTGCACCTCACGGCGGCTTCTGGGTCATTGGCATCATTGGCAACCCAGTCATGTATGCAGTTGCTCTGATTGTCGGTTCTGCCTTAGGTGCTGTTATCCTGAGTGCACTGAAGAAGAAGCTGACACCAGAAGAGTCTGGATTAAAGAAATAATTTCTTTGGAACACCTGGAAACGGGTGTTCTTTTTTGTACCCAGTCAACCTATCGAAATATCCAGGAACGTATTATATAATATTGAAAACATCGAAAGGCGTATCGAGGGGAATGTATGACAATAGAAACAGCAGAAAAACTTCCTGTCAAAGAGACGGAAGAAAAAGATTCTGCGCCAAAGCCAAAGAAAAGAAAGAAAAGTGCAATCCGGGCAACGTTGCGTATCATCAATCGTAATTTCTGGAGCTTCTTTTGGTTTGAGACAATCTATAAGCTGCTGACATTCGCACTGATCACACCATTGATCCGTAAGATCTTGTCTATGATTCTATATTTCAATGGCATCACCAGTGTGACAGATGAAAATATTTTTAAGATGTTTCTGCATCCTATGACATGGATTGGAGCGATTTTAATCATCCTGCTTGCAGGGATGGCAATCTCGATTGAATTTGCTGGTCTCTATAATGGCATCAAAGCTTCTGATGACGGCCACAAGATCACCATGCGGGAAATGTTTGCAAATGGATTTGCACATTGTTTCCAGGAGTTCCGGTTTAAGAACTGGATGTATCTCTTATTTGTAATATTGATTCTTCCGTTAGCGAGTCTCACGCAGACAGCAACGTTGACCGGAAGTTTTTCGATTCCGGATTTCATTATTGAAGGCATCAATGAGAAATGGTATCTGCAGCTGATCTATTATGCAGGCATGGCAGGGCTGACGTATCTGGTACTGCGCTGGCTGTATGCAATTCCTATCATGAATCTGCAGAATAAGACTTTCCGGGAAGCTTCAAAAGACAGCAGCCGGTATATGAAGAAGCGGTATCTGAAGGTGCTATGGTCGCTTGCTGTGTGTTACGCGGCACTGTTTATTGTGTTTGGCATTCTGGCTCTTGCGGGAGGTGCTGCTGCCTTTGCAATTGTGCATTGGCTGGATCCAAGTATGGACCTGATCAATGCGGTCGAGCCGATTGTCGTCGTGGACGTGGTATTGACTTATACCGCGTTTGTTGTCATGGCTTCGCCATTTGTATTCAGCCGTGTTTATGTTGGCTATGAAAGACAAATGGAAGTGTGTGGAGAAACTGCACCAGCTTATCGAAGACCGGATGTTTGGTTTGTGAGGAATAAGTATTTCAAGATTGGCTTGATTGCATGCATTGCAATCGGTATCTATGCGTTTTTGCCAGGGCGGTATCAGGAAGCGAAACTTCTATTTAACAACGTTGCAAATCAGACGATGGTCATGGCACACCGTGGAGATTCCGTCGATGCGCCGGAAAATACACTGCCGGCATTTCAGGCCGCAATTGATCATGGTGCAGATGCAGCAGAGATGGATGTACAAATGACAAAGGACGGTACAATTGTTGTCCTGCATGACGCATCAATTGACCGGACCAGCACTGGACACGGCAACATTTGGGATGTGACCTATGATGAGATCAAAGATCTGGATAATGGTTCATTCTTCTCTCCAGAGTTTACGGACACCAGAATTCCAACCTTAGATCAAGTGGTGAAGCTCTGCAAAGGAAAATTATTCCTGAATATTGAAATCAAACGGACCGGACACGATGAAGGCATTGAACAGAAAGTGCTGGATATCATTAAGAACAATGAGTTCCAAAGTCAATGTGATATCACTTCTATGGACTACAATACCTTAGTTACGGTACGCAGTTTAGATCCAACCATCGAGACAGTCTATACGACGGCGGTTGCATTAGGAGATGTTACCAATCTGACGGCAGCGGATGCCTTCAGTGTTGAGACAACATTCGTCAACCAAACATTTGTACGCAGTCTGCGCCAGAATGGCAAGAAACTGTTTGTGTGGACGGTCAATGATGAAGATGCGATGCAGAAGATGGTGATGCTGGGTGCCAATGCAATCATTACCAATGATCCTGCGACCTGCCGCGATGTGGTGGAAAGCACAGACAGTGCCGGCGTCTTCGGTGTGCTGAATCGGTTGAGAAGAAGTATACTGGGTTGATAGAAACAGGCGATAAAATGAGACAGTTGGATGAATGCCATACATGGGAAGAAATTGCCCCAGACACATTTCGGATTGAAGAATTGGGGTTTGTGAACTGCTATCTTCTGATTGGTCAAAAGAAAGCTCTTTTGATTGATGCCGGATGCGGGGCCGGTTACTTGAAAGGCTGTGTAGAACAGCTGACCAGTCTGCCGATTCTGTTGGCAGTGACACATCGGCATCCGGATCACATCGGTGGAGCTTGGCAGTTTCAAAAATACTATGCCTCAAAACGAGACTGCACACCGATCTATGATTTGATGTGCTCACCGATGATCTGTCAGAAGATGGTCAAGGCGAACAATGGAGAAATCACGATTCATCCGCCGGTGTTTACACATACGGCATGTCTCTCGCTGGAAGGACAAACCTTTGACCTTGGCTGCCGGATCATCACATGCCGGAATGTGCCGGGACATACGAAAGGATCGACCATCTTTCTGGAAGAAGAAAGAAAATTGATGTTTACCGGGGATGATGCAAATCCATATATGTGGATGCAGCTGCCGGGATGTACCTCCGTACAGGAATGGATGAACGGTGCATGCATGATCCGTGAATATCTGCGCAAGGGCTATACCGCGTTCTATGGACATGGGGATGGCAGGCAGGATGAAAAACAAGTGGATGATTTGATCCATGTGGCGGAGGATATTCTGCGCATGGCGAAGACCGGCATCTTGCCGAAGGGGAAACATATCTACCCATCTCAGGAAGTTCTACCGAACTTTTATTACAACGCAAAGAATATTTTGTCGCATTGAGGAAGAAAGGTTTCCTTCCTCAATGTTTTTTGATACGATGGATAACAGTATGAAACCGAATATTCTCTATGAAGCGAAAACAGAATATGGTCTGCTGCAGGTCACAGAACAATCCGGCCAGCGTTTTTTACGATGCGATGGACATATTGAATCTGCGGTGTACACCGATTCTGCCCATGCGGATGCACTAGTCTTTCCTTACATGCAGCGCTTCTCATATGCCTTTGCTGCACGGCCGGCAATTCGCAGAACGCTTCTGCTGGGCGGCGGTGCCTTTTCTTATCCACGGTACTATCTGAAGAACTATCCGAATTGCACCATCGATGTGGTCGAGATCAGTGAGGACGTCTTAAAGATTGATGAAGCATATTTTGGCCTGAATGATCTGAAAACAGAACGGATGCAGATCATTGCGGAGGATGGCTTTTCTTACCTCAAAGAGACGAAGGAAACCTATGATCTGATCATCAATGATGCGTTTCTTGGCAGCCATGAGGAAGGTCGTGGGACAGAAGACCTGCAGGTGATTCATGATCATCTGAACAAAGACGGCATCTATATGGTCAATCTGGCATCTTCCCTGAAAGGCATATCTTCCTTCTCCTATCAGCACTTATCCGCGGAACTCAAGGAGAAATTCAAATATACAGCGGTCCTGCAGTGTGAAGAAGAGAGAAGTTTGTATGAAAAACAGAATCTTCTGCTGATTGGCTCGGAGGAAACGTTGCTGTAATAGTGGATATTTTGAGATTTCTGCTATAAAATAGAGTTACTTTTTAGGAAGGGAATAGTGGAATGGCTAAGAAGAAGAAATTAACGAAGGAAGAGCTCAAACTTGAGAATGCGAAACTTCGGAAACAGATGGACGAACAAGGTGCAACAGAGAATACCGATTCTCAGAGAATTGTTAACAGTTTGAGAGGAATTAATATTTTCGCATATGCATTGATTCTGCTCATCCCAATTGTTGGTATCTGGTGGCTGTGGCATAAGAGAGAAGATCTGAAGCTGAATAATCCTTCGATGCTTCTGTGGACAGGTATTGGTGTTGTCATCCTTGTGGAACAGATCATTTTAATCTATCAGAACTTTGCACACTAAGACATTGAAAATCTTCAATGTCTTTTTTGTACCATTCGCAAAGTAAGAATTCCTGCGTTATAATGAAGCTAATGAAGTTGCAATAGGGGAGGCTTATATGATCACAAAACATGCCTACTGGATTCATCATGCGTATCAGACAGACGAAACAATCAGTGGATACATCTACTTGCCAAAGTGTGACTGCTCCAACTGTGGATATACTTCTTCGATGGAGAAAAGTATCTGTCCAAGCTGCCAGTCCATTATGGACCGCACCGCACCAAAAGATGCCATGGTAGAAGAAGTGAAAAAAGAAGAATCGCGTTAAAACGGAGAGACAATGCAGAGAGAAGTTATCACAATCAACGCAGAACGTAAGGTGACCTTAACATGTTACCTGCAGGGTACCGGGGAAGGGTTTGGACATTTAGGACAGCGTCCTGCTGTTTTTGTTATTCCCGGCGGCGGATATACTCATTGCAGTGAACGGGAGGCAGATCCCGTTGCTTTTGCGTTTTTGAAAGCAGGTTACCAGGCATTCATTCTGCGCTATACCTGTCAGCCGGATGGCTCCTGGCCATTGCCGCTGCAGGATTATGAAGAAGGAATGAAGATCCTGCATCAGCGCAGCAGAGAATGGAAGATCGATACCGCAAAGATTGTTACCGTAGGTTTTTCTGCGGGTGGACATCTTGCCTGTGCAGGCGGACTGCTGACGTCGTATCGTCCCGCTGCGATGATCTTAGGATATTCCCTTCTGACAAGTGAAATTGAAAAGTATGCACCAGGATATCCATCCTTGGTTGAACATGTGAATGAGCAGACACCGCCGGCGTTCTTGTTCGCAACGGCAAATGATGCTTCGGTCTGTGTGCAGAATACACTTACGTATGCTTCTGCTCTAGCACAGCATCAGGTCTTGTTTGAATGTCATGTCTATCCATTTGGAAGACATGGTTTCAGTACAGGAGATGATTGTGTACAGAAAGATCTGGATCCATTGTATCCAGCAGTAAAGAATTGGATCGCTGACAGTATTGCCTTCTGTGAAATGGTGTTTCAGCAAAAATAATTTCAAAAACAGGAACGCGGAACTATTAATCGGTTTACCCTCAATTGGCAACGCAGGATATGATATTGCAGGGATTGGCATCGCCGCCAGATGAAACGCTTTTTCACTTGGCATTTTTTCTTCTCTGTTATACTATAAAAACACATTCCAAAAGTGATGGATAAAGAGAGGTCCTATGGTTCAGCTTACCGTACTATATCAAGAGAATGATCCGTATTGTCATCAAGCACAGGAAGCCTTGGAACATTTGCGCATGGAAGAGGGAATTCAAGACATTCAACTGATTCTGATTGATGTCAAAGATGATCATAAAGATTATCCGAAACTTCCGGTGATCCTTCTGAATAATGAGAAGATCTATGGTGCAGAAGATGGCGAAAACTATCAGACCTGCAAAGATAAATTAAGAAAAGCAATTTTAGGAAAAGAAGAATAAGCTGCGAAAAGCAGCTTTTTTGATGCCATCCGGCGGAGAATACGAAAAAATGGTAAAATACCTATGTGAATTGTAGAATAGATACAACAAAGCGAGGAGATACAATGTCAGATTACAATATTGATGAAACGACAGAAAAACGAGCAGCGTACTGTTTAAGTTGTCCGGTGCCACGGTGTGAGACAGGATGCCCAGTTGGAAACCATATTCGTGACTATATCAAAAATATCAAAGAAAAGGATGTGCCAAAGGGTGCGGATACTCTTTATGACGTCAATCCATTTCCACAGCTGACATGCCGTCTCTGTGATTATGCAAGACAATGCCAGGGCCATTGTGTCCGCGGTATCAAGGGTGCGCCGGTCGAGATACACAACATTGAAATGTTCCTGTCGGATGCCATTGCCCGTCACGATGTGGCTGGGGAAGAGAATGGCCGCAGGATTGCCATGGTCGGAGCAGGCGTTGCTTCACTGGCAGCTGCAATTGATCTGCGCCGCACTGGTTATTCCGTTGACATCTATGAAAAGCTGGATGCGATTGGCGGTGCCATTTATTCCGGCATCCCTTCGTATCGTTTTGATAAGAAATATTTAGAAGAAATCTATGAACAGGAAGTCAAGCTAGGTGTAACGTTCCATTTCCAATGTGAAGTTGGCAAGGATATCACTTTTGCATCGCTGCAGGAACAGTATGACCGTGTATTGGTGACGGTCGGTGCGCAGGTAGAGAATACCTATGGCTTGGCTGGGGATGGCTGCGAAGCAGGACTGTCGCTGCTGTATCATCTGAATGTTGCGAAGCAGGCAGAAGAATATCGGAAGAAGTATCACAGTGCGGTGGTCTGGGGCGGCGGAAATGTCGCAATGGACTGTGCCCGTTCTTTGGCACGAATCTTAGATGATGTGACCATTATCTACCGTCGTTCGGAAAAAGAGATGCCGGCGAATCGGGACGAGATTGAAGAAGCGAAGAAGGAGGGGGTCAAGTTTGCCTTCCTGGAAAATATCAAAGAACTCCGTTTGGATGCGAAGGGAAAAGTTGTCGGTGCTCACTGCATCCGTATGCATTTAGGAGAACCAGATGCCTCTGGCCGGGCACGCCCGGTCGAGACCGAAGGATCTGATTATGAGATTCCATGTGAACTGGTCGTTCCAGCAATCGGTCAATCCGTTTCGTTCCAGGTACTGGATGCTGCATTAGATAAGAAAGAAGGCACGCATGCATCTACCTTGCAGAACGTGTATATCGCCGGGGATGCATATCTTGGGCCAAAGACAGTCGCTGCCTGCATTAAAGACGGCAGAGATGCAGCAAAAGAAATGATGGAATCATTTTAAGGGGAAATGGAAATGACAGGAATTATTATCTATTTTGTAATTGCTTTTGTGGCAGGTATTTTATCACTGCTGTATGGCAAGAAGATGTTCAATGCACTGCTAGCAATTTATGCGTTCACGATGACGTATCGGTTCGTACTGACAAAGTTTCCAAGTGATCAGTATGTTCTATGGATTGCGATTGCGGCAGGTATCTTAGCAATTGTCTTAGTCAAGTTTGCGAAGAATCTGACATTTTTCTTACTCGGTGCGGTGATTGGTGCACTGCTTGGTATGGCGGTAGTGCCGTTCTTACCGGAACTGCCAGGATATGTTTCAACCTGCATTGTGATTGGATGTGCGATTCTCCTTGGTTTTCTAATGGCGCATTACAACAATACCTTGATCCGTTTTGGTACAGCCTATATCGGCGGCGATATGATCAGTTCCGCAACACTGCTTCTGATCTTTGGTTCCGCGACCTTGCCATCGATGATGGCCGACAGTGTTCCAGATACGATCCAGAACTTAGCAGGCTATATGTACGGAAGCTTTGCATCTGCATATTCTCTGTGGATCCTGGCTGGCTCCATTGTGCTGATGTTCTTCGGCGCTGCCTTCCAGAAGAAACATGCATAAGAATCGAATCTGTCAGAAATGACAGATTTTTTTGTATTACAATAGGGACATGCAAAGATTAAACGAAAATGAAATTCATGCCCTGCGCTACTATGAGGGAATCCTGGAAGAAAAAGAGAAGGATCCATTCTGGCAGGATGCCAAAGCGTATGTGACATTCAACAGCTTGTTCTTCAGCGGCATGGAGACGGAGATTGCCCGCAGTGCAGAACAGCGGAAACTGAATCCTGTCATTGCTTTAGAACGTGAACAGCTGTTTTCCTTTGCGGCGGATCTCTATTCCGCCTGCACAAAATACAAGCATGATGTACTGCATGTCTATCGGGTCGAACGTTTGGTGGATTACCGGAAGTTCTGTGAAAACGGACATGTGACTTCTTTTCTGTCCACTTCCCGCAACGGCTTTTTGGAAGCGTATGAAGATAAGTTTGATCTGGTCTTGATGGACTTAGAAATTGCCCCGGAAGTGTCCTGTATTGATCTGATGGAAATGATACCGGGAAAAAAGAAGGAAGAAGGCGAAGTACTGATTGCCCCATACAGCACACTGGAAGTGGAAGAACTGCCTTTGAACAGGGAACTTGCAAAGATTACCGATGGCAATGGCAATCCAGCGGCAGTCTATTGTAAGGTGCATATTGGCAGAGGAAAACTGCCGGAACATACTTCCCCGGTCCTGTTTACCAAAACAGACGAAGAAGCCGTCAAAAATTTTTTTGCCGCATTGAACATGCATGCAGTGCCGGAAGAGACCGCTGTAGATGGGTATCTCCGCTATAAAGCAGGTTTACAGGCAAAGATGCAGGATGCCTTTGCGGCCATACAAAAATTGCCGCAGTAAATCGATTTGAATCCATTCGAAAAAGATTCAGAAAAAAGTTCGAAATAAGCGTTTACTTCTTTTTGGTTTTTGTGCTACTATTGTGCAGCGGAAATAAGGAAACTTACTTTCTGATAGAAGACAACGAAGTATATATTTCGTTTTATATAGGATGATATGGTTGAAAATAAAGAAGAGATAGAAGAGATCGAAGAAGATCCAGATTTTGAAGTGGAAAATACAACGGAACTTGATGTTGTTGAAGATACCGTCGATACAGAAGAAATTGACGAAACAGAAATTGAAGAAGAGGAAAAAGCACCGGAAGAGGATTTTCAGTATGCCGATTTAACGGGTGTGGATACGGTGCGCGACTACTTGAAGATGATTGGCTCCATTCCTTTATTATCGGCTGAGCAGGAACAGAACTTAGCTGTACGGGCAGCCAATGGTGACCAGGAAGCGATTGATATGTTAGTCACATCAAATCTGCGTCTGGTCGTATCTATTGCCAAGCGGTATGTCGGTTTTGGCATTCAGCTGATGGATCTGATCCAGGAAGGCAATATCGGACTGATGAAGGCCGTAAATAAGTTTGACTACACGAAGGGCTTTAAACTTTCCACCTACGCAACATGGTGGATCCGTCAGGCCATTACACGGTCCATTGCGGATAACAGCCGGAACATCCGGATTCCAGTGCACCTGAATGAGACTCTGCATCGGATCACGAAAGTAAAACGTGAACTGGTACAGGAACTTGGCCGTGATCCAAGTCCAATCGAAATTGCGGCGCGCATGGATGACATGACACCAGAAAAAATTACAGAGATTGAACGGTTGGCTGCGGATACCATCTCCTTAGAGACACCTGTTGGCGATGAGAATGATACGAACCTTGGTGACCTCATCCGCGATGATCATACCCAGACACCGGCGCAGTTCTTGGAAAAGAACGCCATGCATGAACAGCTGACAGCAGTATTGAGTACGTTGACTGAGCGGGAACAGATTGTCCTGACAAAACGGTTCGGCCTCGATGGCAATGAACCGATGACACTTGAAGAAGTCGGTCAGGAAATGAATGTCACAAGAGAACGGATCCGTCAGATTGAAAAGAAAGCGATTATTAAATTAAAGCATCCAACACGTTCGAACAGTTTAAAACCGTTCGTACAGGATCTTGGCGTATAAGACAGTGCATACTGTCTTTTCTTTTTTATTCCTGTTAGAATATGAACTAGGAGGAACGTAGATATGCCAACAGAATTCAAATATGAGATTGAACAGCAGTTCGGTACTTTATCATCCAATCAGTCAAGTACAGGCATTACATATGCGAAGGAAGTCAATTTAGTTGCGTATGGAGATGTGGAACCGAAATATGATATTCGCAACTGGACAATCAATGCGGATGGGACGAGAAGAATGGGCAAGGGAATCACGCTTTCCCGTGATGAAATGAATGAGCTCAAGAAAGTCCTGGAAGATATGGAAGAGGAGCTGAAAGGCTGAAAAAAAGGAACATCGAGAAACAGGAATCGCAAGACGACTGGATCAAGATGTTTTTTTATTTGGCTGGGACTTGTCATCTGGGAAATCCTATGTATAATGTAGTTACTGACATATGTCAGATATAAAAATTATGCCAAGACCACAGAAGAAAAGAAGAATCGGCGGCTTGCCGCAGTACAACGAATTCAGTTCCGAAAATCCTGAAGAAAGAGATGCGGTATATCTCAGTCTGGATGAGTATGAGACAATTCGCTTGATTGACTGGGAAGGCTGCAAACAGGAAGAATGTGCTGTTCAGATGCAGGTATCACGGACCAGTGTGACTGCCATTTATGACAGTGCACGGCATAAAATCGCAGATGCGATGGTCAATGGCAGGACGCTGTACATTACCGGCGGCAACTGTGAGATTGAAGAACCTCAGGCGAACCGCAGATGCTGCGGCAGACGCGGACCGAACGGAAAGGTCCATTGCAAGAATAAGGGAGAAAATGAAATGAGATTAGCAGTCACGTATGAAAATGGAGAAGTATTTCAGCACTTTGGCAGAACACCATCTTTTAAGCTCTATGATGTCAAGGACGGCAACATTATTGAATCTGTTGTCATCAGCAGCAACGGTTCCGGTCACGGTGCGTTAGCTGGGATTCTGGCAATGGCTCAGGTCGATGCATTGATCTGCGGCGGTATGGGCATGGGTGCACAGTATGCCTTGGCAGATGCAGGAATCCAGGTCTTTGCGGGTGCCAGCGGTGATGCCGATGAAGCAGTCAAGGCTTTCCTGAATGGAACCTTGCAGTATACACAGGATGCCAACTGTGATCATCATCATGAAGAAGGCGAAGGCTGCGGCTGTGGTGAGCACGAAGAAGGCTGTGGATGCGGCGAACAGGAAGAAGGAGGCTGCGGCTGCGGCGGACACGAAGACGGCGGCTGTGGATGCGGTTGTCATTAATAAAAGCATGAATGCCTGAGTTCAGGCATTTTTTTGTTACAATAGAACAAGGAAATCTATGTATACCAGAAAACAGGAAATGAAATGGATCTGTCCGCACTGCGGCAGGGCACAAAAATCAGTGATCTATACAACGGTATCGGTTCAGGAAGAACCGGACTGTACAAAGAAGATTTTAGATACTTCTTTGTTTCGGATGAAGTGCAGCCAGTGTGGAAAAGAAGAGTACTATACTGGGCCTCTGCTGTATGTGGATGAGAAAAAGAAATTTGTAGTTGCGATGGCTGCCGATGATACCTTTGACCAGCAGGCCGCACAATATCTTTCCCTCGGCTATCAAGTGCGTCAGGTCAATGAGATTGTCGATCTCTGTGAGAAGATCCTGATTCAATTCAATCAACGGGATGACCGCATTGTAGAGCTGATGAAAGCTGCCAATGCCGTCCTCTTGAAAGGACAGGTCTATGAGCGCATGCTGTATGCACCGGATGAAGACCGGGTATACTTTGAACTGGTGCAGGGAACTGCATCCGCAGGCAGGATTCCTTTTCTGGAAGCTGTCTATGAAGATCTGCAGGAACAGTTTGCCCAGCAGCTGATCCAGCAGGAAGATGAAACAAGAATTGATCTAGCCTGGGCAGCGGCTTTTTTTGCCAAGGAATATCCAGTTGGGAGTGGAGTGACAAATGGGAAAATACAGTGAATTACATTTACAGCTGGAACAGCAGGTCAATGCTTTCTTAGCAGATCAATCCGAACAGAACAGCGGAATGCTGGTTGCGGAATTTACAAAGCTGATCTTAGAGGATGCCGATATTTTAATTGATGGAATTCCAGATGAAGAAGAACCAGGCAAATATGATCCAAGCGGTTTTGAAGGCCCGGATCATCGCTTCTATTTTCATCTATTCACTTCGAAACTGCGGTTCGATGAAAGTTATGCGAAGAACCCAATGGTCACGAAACTGAAGGCTGTCCTGGATCAGGTATTCGTCAATGAGCAGCTGGGCGGTTTCTCCCTGAATTATAAAAAGGGACAGGGAACGGTCTTGATTACGAAAGAAGATATTTATGAAGGTCTGCGGGTCGCGATTGAAGCAGCGCAGAAACATTGATGCATCAGGCTGTGCCCAGGAGGAAATCGTATGGATTCTCTGTTTTCATCAAAGTGTGCCAAAGTGGTAAAGTGCTGCCGGTGTAAAAAGAAAATACCGGAAAAAGATGCCATTCAGATCGATCATGAATATTACTGTAAAGACTGTGCGGAAGAGGAAAAAGGCTGGCGCTTTATCGAAATGATGGAGAGTATCAAGTGAAAGAAAGTCCCTGTTGATTAAAACAGGGACTTTTATGCGACACTTACCAGGATTTCGTTGATTTTTCAAGCAAAAAAAATGCAAATTTTCCGTGTATGATATATTCTTAAGAAACGCATAAGGAGAGACCATGCTGCAGATAAAAAACATTAAAAAAGAATATCAAACAGGTACATTGATCCAGCAGGCACTGAACGATGTATCGTTGAATCTTCGGGATAATGAATTCGTTGCGATTCTTGGCCCATCCGGATCCGGAAAGAGCACGCTGTTAAATATTATTGGCGGGCTGGACCGGTATGATTCCGGCGACTTGATCATCAACGGTGTGTCCACGAAGAAATATAAAGACAGAGACTGGGATTCCTATCGGAATCACACTATCGGTTTTATTTTTCAGTCCTATAATCTGATTCCACATCAGACCGTCTTATCCAACGTAGAACTTGCTTTAACGATCTCCGGCATCTCCGGAGCGGAACGGAAACAGAGGGCAGAAGAAGCATTGATCCAAGTTGGTCTTGGTGATCAGATGCATAAGAAGCCGAATCAGATGTCGGGCGGTCAGATGCAGCGTGTTGCGATTGCCCGTGCTCTTGTCAACAATCCAAGCATCTTATTGGCAGATGAACCGACCGGTGCATTGGATACGGAGACGAGTGTGCAGGTCATGAATCTGTTAAAGGAAGTTGCGAAGGACCGTCTGGTCGTTATGGTCACCCATAACCCGGATCTTGCGAATGAATATGCCAACCGTATCGTCCGGCTGAAGGACGGCAAAATCATTTCTGATACCAATCCGTATCTTGTCAATGAAGAAGAAATTGAAGCACCGATTCATAAGAACCTCGGCAAAGCATCGATGTCTTTCCTGACGGCACTGTCGCTCTCGAAGAATAATCTTTTAACAAAAAAAGCACGGACGCTGTTAGTATCCTTTGCCGGTTCCATCGGCATCATCGGTATTGCTTTGATCATGTCATTGAGCAATGGTGTCAATGTCTATATCAATACTACCGAACGGGAGACATTGAGCGAATATCCATTGACCATCAGCAGTACTTCTTTTGACCTGACGTCTTTGATGGCCAGCAATGTGAAGAACAGTGAGAATCAGACACAAAGTGATGGTGTGGTCAAAGAAAATGACGTTGTTGCCAATATGTTTGCCAAGGCAAAAGCGAATGATCTGAGCAGTCTAAAAGAATACTTAGATACCGATCCAGAGAACTTAAGTTCATATAGTGAAACGGTAGAATACTCCTATGATGTAGAACCTTTGATCTATCGTCAGGAAGGAGACAAGGATTACAAAGTCAATCCGAATACCACATTGACCTCTTCTGGACTGATGCCGACCAGCAGTATTTATAGTTCGACAATGAAGACGAATATCTTCTCTCAACTGCCGCAGGATACTTCTCTCTATGAAAATCAGTATGATGTGAAAGCGGGCAGATGGCCGGAGAATGAACATGAAGCAGTCGTTATCAGTGATTCAACGGGTTCCGTCAGTGATATGACACTCTATACCTTGGGCTTGAAAGATTACGCAAACTTACAGCAGATCATTGATAATGCGAATGCCGGCAAGAGTGTCGAGGATACATCGGAAAGCAGAGATTACACTTACGATGAATTCTTAGGCATCACCTTTAAGCTGGTGAATTCCGGTGATCTGTATACGTATGATGAAGCCAATCAATTATGGACGGACCGTTCTTCGGATACAGAGTATGTCAAAAATGTTGTTGCGTCGTCAGAAGATATCAAGATTGTTGGTGTCGTGATGCCAGTGGAAGGTACACAGGTATCCATGCTGACAACCGGTATTGGCTATCCATATGCTTTGACAGCACGTGTGATGGAACAGGCAAAGAACAGTGCAGTTGTACAGGCACAGCTGGCAGATAAAAATATCAATATCTTCACCGGCAATACATTTGATGCGGATAATGCAAATTCAGGCTTTGATTCCAGTAAGTTATTCTCTATTGATGCTTCGAAGATGTCCTCTGCTTTTACATTTGATGAATCTAAGATCAATACGAACATTAGTGATTTCATGGATCCAAGTACTTTAGGAAGTGCTTCTTCGGGCAGTGATGCATCTTCTGGCGTCATGCAGGCAATTGCGGCACAATTCAGTCCGCAGAATCTGTCACCTGCATTCACCAAGGTATTGAATGCATACTTAGCGTATGCCGCCAGCAATCCTTCAACCAATTACGCAGATCTGAATAACAGTCTGATCTCTTATATGAATACGGAAGATGCACGCAAGATCATGAATGCTGATCTGAAAACAATTCTGTCAAGCAGCACGAATCTTTCGGCAATCACAACATCCTATAACAGTTTATTGACACAGATCATGGCTGGTCTGCCGCAGTACCTTACGGACAATCATATTCAGGATGTCACAAGTGAGGTCGTGAAGCAGTATCTTGCCAGTGCAGATGTACAGGCAAAGATCACAGCAGGGATGCCGCAGATCTTCAGCAATGTTGAAATCTCAACAACGGATCAGCAGAAACTGGTCACGGATCTGGTTGCTGGATATACTGCGTATGCGCAGGCAAATGGTGCACCGGATCCAACCAAGATGACGAATTCCTTTAATGCATGGTTAGCATCATCACAGGGACAGGCAGTATTGAATGCGTCGATCTATTCTGCAGTAGACATGCAGTCCTTAGGAAGCTCAATTGCTGCTTCCAGTCAGGCACAGTCAGCAGCGTATACCGCTGCAATCAATACGATGGTCCAGAATGCCATGACGCAGATGATGAGCCAGATTCCAAATGCAATCTCGATTGATCCGGATGTAATGTCTTCTGCATTCACAATGAATATGGATTCCACAGAACTGCAGTCGATGTTCCAGTCGATGCTGAGCCAGGGAACGATTACGTATGAAGGCAATCTTTCCAAGCTGGGCTATGCCGATGAGACAAAGCCAAGTCAGATTTCAATCTATCCGACCAGCTTTGAAGCAAAGGATTCCATCAAGAAGATCCTCGATTCCTACAACTCACAGATGAGTGACCAGGGACAGGATGCGAAAGTCATCTCGTATACCGATATGGTCGGTACTCTGATGAGCAGTGTCACAAATATCGTCAATACGATTTCTTATGTATTGATTGCCTTTGTCGCCATATCCTTAGTGGTTTCTTCCATCATGATTGGTGTCATCACCTATATCTCTGTTTTGGAAAGAAAGAAGGAAATTGGCATTCTGCGTGCGATTGGCGCTTCCAAGCACAATATTTCTTCGGTCTTCAATGCAGAGACATTTATCACAGGCCTGTTAGCAGGAGTCATTGGAATTGCCATTGCGGCCTTGTTATTATTGCCGACGAACTATATCATTCATATGGTAACAGGCAACAATTCCATCAATGCAGTGATGCCGATGGGCGGAGCCGTCTTCTTGATCCTGCTCTCAATCTTCTTGACACTGCTGGGCGGTCTGATTCCTTCGAAGAAGGCAGCCAAGAGTGATCCAGTTGCGGCACTGCGTACAGAATAGGAGATGCATGCATGGATATACAAACAGAAATCGAACAGTACATTCCCTCTACAGAACAGGAAGAAAAAGATAAACAGGTCATGTTGGCTTGGATCAAGCAGGGTGGAGACTTATATACACGGAAGAATGAGGTAGCACATTTCACTGCTTCTGCCTGGGTCACGGATCTTTCGCATGAATATGTCCTGATGGCATATCACAATATCTATCAGTCCTGGTCTTGGCTTGGCGGACATGCCGATGGCGATGAAGATCTCTTTGCGGTCGCCGAGCGGGAAGTCAAAGAAGAATCTGGCCTGCAGGAAGTCCATCCGGTCTCCAAGAAGATCATTTCACTGGAGATTTTGACGGTGGATGGCCATATTAAAAATGGCAAGTATGTCGCTTCTCATCTGCATATGAATGTGACATATCTCTTTGAAGCAGACCGCAGTCAGCCAATTCACAATAAAGCAGATGAAAATAAAGCAGTTGCCTGGTTCCCGAAAGAAGAGGCAATTGCGAAATCCAGTGAACCATGGTTCCGTACGTATATTTACCCAAAGCTGAATCGTAAATTATAGAGACGCAAAAGCAGGCAGAAACTTAGATTCTGTCTGCTTTTTTTCTGCGTATTCATGGCATTCTCAGTTAGTCTTCAGATAATGTTCACATTCGCCCGATATTGTAATAATCGTAAAAAGAAGGAGATCATTATGGCAGACACAGAAAAAACAAATGAGATCAATACAGAAGAAACAAAGGAAACTGAAAAAGTAGAAGCTGTGAAGGAAGAAGTCACAGAGAAAAAAGAAGCGGTCGAAGAAGCTGCCGCAAAGGTAGAGACAAAAGCTCCGGAGACGGAAGCACCAAAGGCAGAAGCACCGCATGTCACTGTGGAACCTGCCGCAGCAGCACCAAAGGCGAAGAAACCAAAGAAGCCATTCCCTTGGACACCAGTATTAAAGATTGCTGGCGTGGCAGTATTGTCATTAGGATGCGGCTTTGGCGGCGGCTATCTTGCTGGTCAGCAGGTATCAAAGAATGCGGTAGCAAGTGCAGAGTCCCAATTTTCTTCCGAGAACGGCATGCCTAACGGTATGATGCGCGGCGGCGAAGGATTCTCTGGTAATTCCGGCAATTCTGCACCAAGCGATAACAGCGGTTCTTCCGCAACGACAACAACAGGTGCAGCATTAGGCGTCTATGTACAGACGAATACAAGCAACCAGGTCATTATCGCTGGCTTCTCATCCAACAGCACTGCTGAGACAGCAGGTTTAGCAACCGGTGATATCATCACTTCCCTCGATGGTACAACGGTATCCAGTTATGATGAGATCACGCAGTTCTTAGCAACTAAGAGTGCAGGCGATAAAGTCAAGGTCGTTGTCACAAGAGACGGTAAGGAAGTGACAGCAACTATTACATTAGTCGAAAAGAGCGGTATGTCTTCCTCTTCCGGCAATAGTTCTTCTTCCAATGGTTCTTCTGGATCAATGCCTTCGAAGGGCAAGACAGATACCCAGAGCGGATCTACCTCGAATTCCGGTTCTTCCAGCTCCAGCAGTTCCAGTTCTTTACAAGGATAACGTAAAAGGAATATCGTTGAACGATATTCCTTTTTTATGCTCAATTGCAGTAGTCACCGCCAGGTACACCGAAGTATTCTTCAAAGCTCAGCCCAGCATTGTAAATTGCGGTTGCGTAATCGACACCAACGTACCGGTAGTGCCAAGGTTCATAGGAGTATCCGGTAACAGCATCCTTTCCCTGGGGGTAACGCATAATGAAGCCGTAGTTGTGTGCATTTGCGGCAAGCCATTGGCCGGAGGCCGTGCCTTCGAATTCTTCCTGCAGATCATAGGGACCCTGTTCGACGAAGTCGGCAGCAAGTCCGGTCTGATGGTCGGAATATCCTGGCCGGGAGCTGATTGTATCTGCGACAGCCTGGCCATATTCCGCAGAGTAGGTGCTGTACAATCTTTGCTGATAGCTTTCACCACGGTAGGCACTGGAGATCATCAGAGATACACCATTTGCGGCGGCATCCCGATACATATTCTGTAATGCTGCGGCGGCTTCTGCTTTCATGGTAGCGGAACCATTGGAACAAGGAATCCCTGCGTCTACCAGATCACTTGGAACATAGCCATCTGGCAGTTTTACTTTTTTATTTGCTAATAGAAGTAGACTGTTGGTGTCCGTGAATGCGGCATCCAGCGTGATGGTATCACATCCACTGGCTTCCTGCGTTGGCTCTGTCGTCTCTTCCGTTGGTTCCGGTGTACTTTCGACCGTTGGCTCTGGGGTAGGTGATGGGGTTGGCGTAGGGGTAGGAGAAGGCGTTGGTGTTGGCTTTACGGTCGCCGAAGGGGATGGCGATGGGGTCGATACTGCGGTCTCATTTTTGACTGTGCCATATTTATAGAGAGCCAGACATGCCAGGCAGATGACCAGGATACTGACAATCCAAAGCGTAACTTTTTTTGATTTTTTCAAAATGTGCCTCACTTTTCCTAATTATTATAAAAAATAAATGACCAGAATACAAAATTATCGCTTTCTTTCCAACATGTGAAACAAGATTCGTTTTATAATAACCTCATTGAGTTGGAGGATTTTATGATCAAGAAAATTACCGCAATGGTAGCGGATATTGATGGGACATTGACGATGAAAGGCGGCGAATTGATGCCGTTGACAAAGGCAGCCATCCAGCATCTGCATCAGGAAGGCGTCAAGTTTGGCATTGCGTCAGGCAGACCATTGGATGACCGTACCAAATCAAAAGCGGAACAGTGGGGACTGGGCTTTGATTTCGATATGATGATTGGCATGAACGGCGGGGACCTCTGGACAAGTGATATGAAAGAGATCCAGCACTATATGCTGCTGAAGACAGATGTCATGAAGGGAATCATGAGCTGGCTTCAAGATCTGGATATCAATGCCATTTCCTATATCAATGGCTATGATGAAATCTGGGCACTCCGCATGGACCCATTCATGCAGGACAGTATTGAACGGAATCATTCGCATGTAGAAATTGTCACACCGGAGAAATTCTGTTCAGTACCGACGGGAAAGATTGAAGTTCATTATGATCCAAGCAAGGAAGCTGAGATCAATGCCATCGTTGCCGCTCATCAATGTGATGACTGGGCGTCGGTAAAGACTTTTATGGGTACCATTGAATTCCAGAATCCAAGATTGAATAAAGGCGTTGCATTAAAAGAATTCAGCGCATCTTCAAAAATACCAATGGAAGAAATCATTGCCTTTGGCGATATGGATAATGATCTAGGTCTGCTGAAAGAAGCAGGTTGGGGTGTCTGCTTAAAGAATGGCTGTGATGCATGCAAGCAAACAGCAGATGCAGTTACGGAACATGATGTCTATGATGATGGTGTTGGACACTATCTGGAAGATCATTGGTTCAATCGATAATAAAAACGAAGTCCGCAAGGGCTTCGTTATTTTTGTAAGTAGGGTAAGGTACTGCCGCCATACGGCATGGCAATGACCGTAGGCGCTGCACCAAGTTCTTTGACAGCTGCTTGGTACGCATCATGCAGGGAATGGAATGGTGTCAGGAAGGTCTTCTGCACTGTAGCATCGGAGAGATCACTGACTAAGAAGATCTTTGCCTTCTTTTCTACCATCGCAATGGCCGCTGCTTTATGTCCGCCTAAGACAAAGGACTGATATAACGCATCAATCATCTCCTGCGGCTGTTTATACTTGCACATCCATTCTTCAAAGACGGCATTGCCGAATCCTTCTTTACAGGAACCAATCAAGATTACAATCCCACCATCTTTGACGGCGTGCTTGGCATTGTCCAAGGCTTTTTGCGTCTGATAGAGATTGAGATCTTTTGGTGCACCTGCCTGCGAGACAATGACGACATCTGCTTTGGCAGGGATTGGTGACAGATAATATTTTGCTAAGTGCCGGCATGCTTCGCGATGTGCTTCTGTGACATCACCAGATGCCGCAAAGATGATTTCCTTCTGCGGATTCAAGACAACGTTGATGATGAAATCAACTCCGACAAACGAAGCAGCTTCTTCAATGTCTTCACGAATGGGATTGCCGGCAATCTTGCCTGCATGGGCATTGTCTTCTACCATGAAGCGGTGATTCTGCTGAATGGCATTCTTTGTGGAACATCCCGGCATAATTGCTTTCGCACCGCCGCTGTATCCAGCAAAATAATGGTATTCTACATTTCCGAGGCAGATCCTTCGATCGGCTTCCACAACCGTACGGTCAATTTCTACCGGAGTTCCGCGCTTGGTCGTACCAACTGTGACAAAGCCATGTTCACCACTGTTGATAACAGTGTATTGATCATAGACTTCCTTTGAGACCAGGTGCTCCATTTCTTCTTTGGTCTGTCTGCGGTGTGAGCCCAAGGCAATGACAATTGTAATTTTATCTTTAGCAATGCCAATTGATGTAAGTTCCTTCAACAGGACAGGAAGTACCGTATAGCTTGGCATTGGCCGTGTAATATCTGAAGTGACAATCGCCACAGAATCTTTTGGTGAAAGGATCTCTTTTAACGGTGCGGAATGAATGGGGTGGGAAAGGGATTCCTGCAGCAGCTGCACCTGATCCAGAGAATGCGGAATCGTAGCAGGCTGAAGAACAGAGAGGACTTGCGAAGCATCCAAAGAGAGATGTTCCTCACGTGTATCAATTTTAAATGACAGATCCATACGTACTCTCCTTTGAGAAAAGGATTCCTTACGGAATCCTTAACGAATCACTCTGACCCGGATAATACCGGTGATCTTTTCTAACTGATCAATTAATTCTGGTTTGACTTCACTGTTCACATCGAAGACGGAGTACGCATAATCTCCCTTGGACTTGTTTGTCATGTTTTCGATGTTGATATTTTCAGCCGACAGGACCGGCATGATGTTTGTCAGCATACCTGGTGTATTGGTATGAATGATGCAGATTCTTGCCTTTCCAGTACGTTCCATATTGACTTCCGGCAGGTTGACGGAGTTCTTGATATTTCCGTTGGCCAGATAGTCATCAATTTCCATAGCAGCCATACGTGCACAGTTGGATTCAGATTCAATGGTTGTACCGCCTAAGTGAGGAGTCAGTACAGTATTCTTTGTGTGGACCAGACGTTCTGTAGGGAAGTCTGCGACATAACGGGCAACTTTCCCGCTCTCTAATCCCTTGACGATGGCATCTTCATTGACGACTTCACCACGTGCATAGTTGATGATACGTACACCATCCTGCATCATGGCAATCGCTTTATCATTGATCATGTCTCTGGTCTCATCAGTCAATGGAGTGTGAATGGTAATGTAGTCACAGTGCTTATACAGATCTTCGACATTCTCGACACGGAAGACGTGACGGGATACTTTCCATGCGGCATTGACGGACAGATATGGATCGTAAGCATAGACTTTCATATCTAATGCAAGAGCAATGTTAGCAACTTTAGAACCAACGTTGCCGGTGCCGATGACACCTAATGTCTTGCCGGAATATTCTGGACCAGCAAACTGCTTCTTTACTTTTTCCATGCGCTGCTCAACAGGTCCTTCGGAACCATCGTAGGAATAGACCCATTTCAAGCCGCCCAGCAGATCACGGGAAGCCATGCCGATACCGAATAAGAACTGTTCTTTAACACCGTTGGCATTTCCACCTGGTGTATTAAAGACAACAATACCTTTCTTCGTGCATTCTTCCAGCGGAATCGTATTGACGCCAATGCCGGCACGGCCGATACATTTAATTTCCGGATTGAAATCATAATGGTGAAGATCAGAAGCACGGACGAACAGCGCATCTGGCTTTTCTACATTCTCACTCAATTCATAACGGTCCTCCGTCAGGATTTCCTTGCATACAGGTGAAATATTATTCAGCAGTTTTACTTTATACATGTTTACTTATTCTCCTTATCAAATTGAATAATAAAATCTCTTAGCTTTTCCACACCCTCTACAGGCATGGCATTATAAATGGATGCACGCATGCCGCCGGTCAGACGATGTCCTTTGACATTCACAAGACCAAGCTCAGCCGCTTCAGCGACAAACTTTTTATCCAGTTCTTCACTCCCGGTACGGAAAGTGACATTCATATCACTGCGGCTGTCTTTGGCTGCATGGAGCTGGAAGATTGTGCTGCTTTCTAAGGCATCATACAGCATCTGTGCCTTCGCATGTTTCTTCTGTTCCATTCCTTCAACACCACCCTGAGAGGCCAGCCAGTCCATGGTGAGACCTAAAATGTAGATCTGCCAGCATGGCGGCGTGTTGTACATGGAATCTTTCTTTATCATTGTCTCATAGTTGAGCATCAATGGGGTGATTGGCAGTTCGTGTCCAACCATATCTTTTCTGACGATCACCACGGTAACACCAGCCGGTGCCATGTTCTTCTGGGCACCCGCATAGATCAATGCGTATTTATTGATATCCACCACTCGTGAAGTAATGTCACTGGACATATCACAGATGAGCGGTACATTTCCTGTATCTGGGACATACTGCCATTCCGTACCAAAGATGGTATTGTTGGCACAATAATGGAAATAGGAAGCTTCTGGATCCAGCTGCAGTTCACTCTGCGTTGGAATCCGGGTAAATCCTTCGGAAGTGCCGTCATAAGCGAGATGGACATCTCCATATTTCTTCGCTTCTTTTGCGGCAATGCCGGAGAAGTTGCCGGTCACGGCATAATCTGCTCTACCGGTCGCTGAGATAAAGTTCAATGGTACAGCGGAGAACTGCGTACTGCCGCCGCCCTGCAGGAATAATACCTCATGTGTATCTGGAACATGCATCAGTTCCTTGAACTGCTGCTTGGTATGATCAAATATTTTCTGGAACATGGGAGATCGATGACTCATCTCCATCACCGACATGCCGGTGCCTTGATAATTCAAGATTTCACTTCCGGCCTGCTTGAGAACTTCTTCTGGCAGCATACTTGGCCCGGCAGCAAAATTAAAAACACGATTTGACATAAGCAATCTCCCTCCGGGTAATATTCTACCATAATCCTTCAATAATGAAACATTTACACCACTATGAAAACATTTTCAAAGAGAACTATGGTACCATTAACTGCGGAACAAAGGAGAATACCATGTCTGCAAATACATACCATGTCCAACTGAGCTGCCCGCACTGCGGCAGAAAAAGCACTTACACAATGAAAACGTTAATTGATACCGGCATTGATCCGCATGCCGAAGGCAATTTATTCAGCGGCGCATTGTTCCGCTATACGTGTCCTTTCTGCCATGAAGAACAGGATGTTTCGTATTCCTGTCTGTATCATGACCATGCCCGCAAGCTGCTGATTGGATATGCGGACAATGAAAAGGATGAAGCGGAGATGCGTTTGAACCTGAATGGGAGCTATCATCGCGATGAGCTGGATGATGCCTTGAAAGAATGGGCATCTTCCTGTACGACCCGTTTAGTGACATCCATCAGTGATCTGCAGGAGAAAGTCCTGATCTTCCATTTCAATCTGGATGATCGTCTGATTGAAATTGCTAAATACATGACACGGATGATTGCCGAAGAACAGCAGCCGGAATTACAGATGGACACGCTTCTGTTCAATCATGATGAAGCCGGTTATTCCTTTATTATTCTGAATGAAGAAGGAAGCGCAGGGGAGATCCCGTTCTCCAAGGAGAACTATTTACTGTTAGAGAAGAAGTACGGCCAGCTGCTGATGGAAGTGAAAGACTTGTCCATCGACCAGGCGTGGGCGGAACGCTTTTTCCATCAAACCGATGCGGCATAAGAAAAGAGAGCTCAGCTCTCTTTTTGGTTGCGGCGCAGGGATACTTGGATCTTCCGGCGGCCCATATCCAGGATCTGATACGTATCAGGCAGACCATCGTGGGCGGCATACTGATTCATCGCAAATTCAGCGGTGGGAATCTCTGCCTGAATGTTTTGATCGGCATGATATTGAAAGACAAGGACATCGCCATCGCGGCGTGCCTCCAGCAGCTCAAGGACACAATGGAGCTCGTCCTGCAGAATCTCACCTGTCTTTTTACCTAATGCGTCTGTCTGGGCCTGGATGTCTTCTTCCAGAAGCTTCTGGGAACGCTCATATTCCATACTGTTCTTGACTTTCCATTGCTGGACCAGCTGGAACAGGGAAAGCAGCAGAAGGATACTATTTGGCAGCCACCATGGAACCTTGACGGACCAGATGCCATTTTTCATGAGATAGAGAATGACACCAAGGACGCCAGCGTCAATCAGGTCGGCCAGGACGTTGTAGACCATCGACCGTTCGGTAAAGGCACCGATAGCCCCGCCGAGGACCAGCAGCACGGCGGCAAGGGTGACTTCATCCCTTCCCAGCAGTTCTGGGGCTAGAATGACCCATAGGAACAGTCCAAGACCTGCTAGAAGTTCCAGCAGGCGCAGGGTGTGATAGAACTTTAAAAGGCGGTTCTCGGCTGCGGGATCTTTCTGCGGCCAGAGGAGAACATCGGTCTCGGCAGCCAGCTGGGCTGCACCGCGGGTGAAGGTGGTATTGGTCATGACGGCCGCCTGGTCACAGCCATAGAAGGCAGCACCGGCATACGCTTCCTGAACGGAGCTGTTGCCGACTGGGGTGTCATAGAACTTGCACTGGATCCCATATTTCCGATGATGTTTATAGGCAATGATGTCAACGCCTTGATCGCCCGTTGCTTTGGTCAGTTCGATGGCCCGGAAGCCATGCTTGGCCAAATCGCCGGCACACCATTTCTCATATTCTGTTCCGCTTGTGACTTTTTTCATTATATTTATCATAACACAACCTATTTCAAAATTATTTCTATCACTTAAATAATTGAAGTGCTAAACCGCAAAAACAGCTATTATAAGCCATAAAAGCTTTTATAGAAGCGAATCTAAAAAAATAATTCAAAAGAAATTAGCACTCAGCTATTGACAGTGCCAATCTTTTGAATATACTCATAAGTGTGAGATGAAAAGAGTCTCATCCAAACAACGAATGAAAAGAGGTTAATAGAGTATGGCAGATGATTTCTTTGAAGATGTATTCAACAATGTATTGAGAGCACCAGTATTTGGAGGCGAAACACTAATGAAAACAGATATTACAGAAAATGATGGCAGATATTATTTAGACATTGAACTTCCTGGCTACAGTAAGGAAGATGTAAAGCTTTCTCTCTATAACGGCGATTTGACCGTCGAGGCAAACAAGACGAATGCGGCACGTGCCGGCAAGCTGTTAAGACAGGAAAGATATAGCGGCAACTGCAGCCGTACCTTCTACGTAGGTACTGCATTGAAAGAAGCGGATATTCACGCCGCATTCAAGGATGGCATCCTGACCATCGACTTCCCAACGGAACAGAAGAAACAGGAAGAAGAAAAGAAGTTCATTGAAATTCTTTAAGGATATCAAGCGGAAGGAATTCCGTTGATATAGATAGAAAAGGAGATGTTACGTATGAGATTTATGCCAACAGTAAGAAGAGATGAGGACTTTGATTTATTTGACGATGTCTTCAATGCACCGTTCTTCGGCAGAGAGGCGCTTATGAAGACGGACATCACCGAGAAAGATGGCAAGTATCAGCTGGAGATGGATCTTCCAGGATATAAGAAGGAAGATGTAAAGATTTCTCTCTACAATGGGAATCTGACGATTGAAGCAAATCACAATGAGTCCAATGAAGAGAAAGATACCAAGGGCAACGTTGTCCGTCAGGAAAGATTCACTGGTTCCTGCACACGTACCTTCTATGTCGGTGAGAATGCTAAGGAATCGGATGTACATGCGTCCTTTAAAGATGGTGTACTGAAGATTGAAGTGCCGTCTGAAAATGACAAGATCGAAGCGGAGAAGAAATTGATCCGTATCGAATAAACAAAGACTTACTCCCTCTGACCCGGTAGCGATACCGGGTTTTCTTTTTGGTCTATTCAATTATCCAGGACTAGATTACAATGACTGCAGAAGAATTTTGGAGAAAACAAATGAAAACATTAGTTGTGTATTATTCTCTGGAAGGCAATACCAAAGATACGGCAGAAAAGATTGCCAAGATCATGAATGCAGATATCCTGCGGCTGGAACCTGTGAAGGAATATCCAGACCATGGTGCCATGAAGTTCATTGCGGGCGGCCGGGCAGCCGTGTTTGGAGAAAAGCCGGAGCTCAAGCCGTATCAGGTGAATTTTCTTTCCTATGATACAGTTGTTGTAGGAACTCCGGTATGGGCATCCACATTTGCGCCGCCACTGCGGACCTTCTTTACCGAGAATCAGATTCAGAATCAAAAAGCTGGCTTCTTTGTATGTGAAAAGGGAAGCGGCGGTGAAAAATGTATTGCGAAGCTGAAAGAATTGACAGGTACATCCAGGGAAGATGCCGCGATGATTCTGATCGACCCAATGCAGAAGCCAAAAGCAGAAAATGATAAAACAATTGAAACATTCTGCCAAAAACTGATGAAGTAAGAAATATTTGGTATAATAAACAGGTTGAAAAATTTGGAGGCTGTATGACGACAATTATTTTCTTGATTAGTTTTGCGGTTACTGTGTTTGCGTCTGTCTTTGGCTGGACGAAGATCATTGTGAATCTGAAGACACCAAACAAACTTTCGAAAGATTATATGCCCATCGTCGTATGGTTCGTGATCTTTGCGGCAGTCGGTACAGGAACCTGGTTCCTCAATGCAAGTGTTTTCTGGGGATATTTGACGGGACTGGCAGTAGGTTTAGGGATGAGCCTGAATACCACGGAAAAGTCATCAGATTCGGTTAAAGAAGAAAAAGCCAGCGAAGATACAACGGCAATCGATACAAAGAGACAATAAACATTGTCTCTTTTTTGTCGTCAATTGTTAGATTGCGATTGTGATAGAATGAATACAAACAGGGGGCTGTTATGAAGAAATTAGCTATCAGTGTTGTCGCATTGTGTCTTGCCGGATGCAGTCATACAGCTGCTGTCAGTACCGCTTCCGCAAGTGCGACGACTTCGACAAAACAAGAACCTTCCATCTGGACCCATGAACCAGATCTGGACTTTGATAAGGCAGGAGATCTGCCGGCCTTTAATTACGGCATTGAAACAGCATCGACAACTGCGTTTGGAGATGTGACACTCTACGTGGAAACCGAAAAGAGCGGATATCCAGGCGAATGGAATTCAGCCGGATACACCAAGGATGCCATGCTGGTGGAAAAAAATAATGAACAGGGCATCTATTCCCATGCGGGAGAAGAACTGTATTCCGTATCGCTGAATAAGATCAATACCGCATATATTGCCGGTGTTGTGCCAGGACCATTCAAAGACAGTTCTGGGAAAGTCAGTATTGCCTATGGTACAGCAAATACCGCTGCTTCCAAAGCACAGATCTTTTCTTCCGATTTCAAATCGATGAATGAAGTCTCTTTAGATCAGTTCACATATAACGTGACAATCTCAGATAAAGATCCGTTCCTTGCATATCAAGGGGATACGTTAGGCATTGCCGGTGTTAAGAAGAATTCTTCCGGAGCAATGACAGGCTGGGCTTTTGAAGCATATACACCAAAAGCAATCAAAGAGAATATGGTCATTCCGGTCATTGATGCACAGTTCGTTGTACAAGGATATGCTATCTTTTCGCCGGATGGAACGAAGGTCAATGATCTAAGTACAGAGATGAAATATCGGACGGGTTCCTATATCAACGGGTACTATGTCATCTCCGATGGAACCTATACAACCTTGATTGATGCGGCGAGCGGCGGAAACGTAGCGACGCAGTATCAAGATGCCAAGTATTTTGAAGACGGGTATGCACCAGTCAAGAAGAATGGCAAATGGGGTTACGTAGATCATACGGGCAAAGAAGTAACGGATTTTATCTTTGATGATGCATGTACTGTCTACGATGGCTATGCATGGGTCTATTACAATGGCAAGTACGGTATCCTGAATTTCCAGAATACTTTAGACAGCAGCAGCCAGCAGATCAATGCTTATTGGTGCAGTCCAACCGATGAGACAGCGCTTGGCAAACTGACCGTCAATATCAGTGACCTTTCGATACGAAAGGGAGGCAGTACCGATGCCAAACAGACAGGAACCTGCATGAATGGTTCTGTCTATCCGGTATTTGAACAGAAGAAAGATACCGATTATACCTGGTATCGGATCAATGAAGAAGACTGGGTTGCCAGTGAAGGTACTTGGGCAACGTATGAGGAAACGAAATGAAGATTGCTGTATATCTAGGATCCAACAGCGGAACAGATCCCATCTTTGAACAGGCTGCCGCACAGCTCGGAGATTGGATTGCGCAGGAACATCATACGTTAGTGTATGGCGGCGCAAGACTGGGCTTGATGAATGTTGTGGCGGAACATGTCTTATCGCAGGGCGGTGCTGTCATTGGCGTCATGCCGACCTTCATGCTGGATGCACAGCGTCAGCGCAATGATCTGACCGAACTGATTGTGACGAAAGATATGTCGAGCCGCAAGAAAAAGATGATGGATCTTGCGGATGCGTATATTGCGTTGCCAGGCGGACCGGGAACACTGGAAGAAATCAGTGAAGTCATTTCTTCTTCGCGTTTAGGACTGCTGCAGGATCGACCATGCATGTGCCTGAACCTGCATGGATACTATGATGTATTTGCGAAAATGCTGGAACAGATGCATACCTCAGGATTTGTTGAGACAAAGGAACTGCAGTATGTTTTCTTTCCAAAAGATATTGAAGAAGTTGCTGAGATCATTCACCAAAAACACTAAGAGGGGTATCCATATGCCAGAAGTCAGTATCATTGTACCAGTCTATAACGCGGAAAAGTTCATTGGCCGCTGCATCGACAGTATTCTGCAGCAGGAATATGCCGATTTTGAATTGATCCTTGTAAACGATGGTTCCAAGGATGGAAGTCCGGCAATCCTGGATGCGTATGCCAAGAAAGATGCGCGGGTACGCGTTATTCATAAACCGAATTCCGGCGTCTCTGCAACACGGAACCTTGCGCTGGAGCAGGCAAAGGGAAAGTACATTCAGTTCTTAGATGCGGATGACTGGATTCCTGACAACAGCACAAAGATGCTGGTGCGCGAAGCAGAAGAAAAGAATGTCGATCTTGTGGTCGGTGATTTCTACCGGGTCGTTGGCAAGAATGTTGCCCGCAAAGGATCCATTCTTTCCAATCAAGTGATGACACTGCAGGAGTTTGCGGAAGAGATGATGGAGTCGCCGTCAGATTTTTACTATGGCGTGTTATGGAACAAGCTCTATAAGAATGAGATCATTCAAAATTATAATGTACGCATGGATGAAGATCTGACCTGGTGTGAGGATTTCATCTTTAACTTAGAGTATTTGATGCATGTACAGACCGTATCTGCTCTGCAGATCCCTGTTTATTACTATGTAAAGACCGAAGGCTCGTTAGTCGCAAAGTCGATGTCCTTGACAAAGATTGTCGATATGAAGGCAAATGTCTTTGCGTACTACAATGATTTCTATAAAAATGTCCTGGATGAAAAACAGTATCGCAAGGACCGTCTGGCCATTGCGGGTTTCTTGATTGATGCAGCGGGAGATGATGTGACACTGCCGATGCTGCCTGGAACAAAGAAGCTTGGCGAGGAACATGTGCGTGCATACTTTACAGGTGATATCCAGAACTCGGTAACGGCTTCCTATTACCTGAACAAAGGATATGAAAAGATCTTGAATGTGGTTGCACTGAAGTATGTCATTGATTTAAAAGATGTCAGAGTTTTAGCTGCCTTAAGAGAAATCGGTGAAGCAGATTCACTGGCAGAAATTGCGGATCTCTGCGGTATGACAGAAGTTGGTGTTGCCAGCGTGATCATGCGTTTGACGGTGAAAGGGTATGTGTCGGTAAAGTATTCGGGCCGGCAGATGAATATCTCTTTTGGCAAGAATGCCGGCGGAATTCAGCAGGATCTGGAAACGGCATTGAATGATCTTCATGATGTGATGATAAAAAATCTCTCAGAAGAAGATGCTGAAAAAGGACAGGCCATTTTAAAACAAGTGACAGAGAATCTCAGAAAGTACGTTGATACGGATGGAAACGAAAAATCCAATTCTTGAACAAGCAAAACTATTTGAAGGAAAAGATCACTGGCATTCCAATGGAAAGCCGAGTGTCACTTTTAGTGACGGCCCGAATGGACTGCGTATTGAAGATGCTAAGGGCATTGGCTTTGTGCATTCCAAAGAAGCGACAGTCTTTCCAACAGCGGTATCGGTGGCATGTTCGTTTGACCGTGATCTGCTGAAGGAATATGGTGAAGTATTAGCCGAAGAGTGCATCAGTGAGAAAGTCGATGTGATCTTAGGCCCAGGTGTAAATACAAAAAGAAGTCCGTTATGCGGACGGAATTTTGAATATTTTTCGGAAGACCCCGTTGTTTCAGGAGAATGTGCAGCAGCTTATATCCAGGGAGTGCAGTCCAAAGGAATCGGTACTTCCTTGAAACATTTTGCTGGGAACTCCCGCGAACTTGCACGGCAGGTCCAAGACTCGATCATCGATGAAAGAGCACTGCAGGAGCTGTACTTAAAGCAGTTTAAAATCACTATACGCAAATCACATCCATGGACATTGATGGCCGCATACAATCGCCTCAATGGTGTTTTCTGCTGTGAGAATGCAGAACTGTTCCGGGAAGCGAAGTCCTGGGGCTTCGATGGCATTTTTATTTCGGACTGGGGTGGCGTATCGGATCCATTGAAGTCGATTGAAAGCGGCTTGAATCTAGAAATGCCAGGACCGACAGGATCTGCTGATGTAATTGCCAAGGCCGTAAAGGAAGGAAAATTATCAGCCGCCTGTGTTGAAGAATCGGCACATCATTTTGAAGATTTTCAAAAACGCTGCGGCAAGTATAAAGCACAGTCCTTTGATCAGAAGGAACATGATGCTTTTTGTGAAAAGGCTGCGGAAGAATCGATTGTTCTGATGAAGAATCAGAACATTCTTCCACTCAAGAAGACAGAAACGATTGCCGTCATTGGACCGTATGCAGAACATCCATGTATCCAAGGATCCGGCTCCTCTAAAGTCAATGCTCGAAAACAGGATCATTTTTTAAAGGCGCTCAAAGAAGCAGCTATCTCATATACATATGCCAAAGGATACTCGCTGGAAACAGATGCCGTGGATGATGCACTCGCTGGTGAAGCAATGGATGCCGCAAAAGATGCTGCGAAGATCATTGTGTTTGCCGGTGAGCAGCAGAGCGGCGGAGAAGGGTTTGACCGTGCCAGCATGGATCTGCCGATGAATCAAAATGCAATCATCCGTGATCTGTCCCACACGTATGGCAAGGTCATTGTAGTGCTGCAGACGGGTGCACCAGTGGCGATGCCATGGCGCAGTCTTGTGGATGGTATTGTGTGTGAATACGAAGCTGGTGCGAAATCCGGCATTGCGTTGAAGAAAGTTCTGTATGGTGACGTCAATCCGGCGGGACATTTGGCGGAGACGTGGCCATTGCGCAATGAAGATGTTCCTTGTGCCCGCTACTATGAACGTGATGTCATGCAGACACAGTACCGTGAAAGCATCTATGTAGGGTACCGCTATTATGATACCTTTCAAGTACCGGTTGCCTATCCATTTGGCTATGGTCTAACCTATACCGCTTTTGCATATCAGAATCTGAAGATCACGACGGAAAATTTTGGAATCCGTGTTTCGTTTGAAGTGACGAATACTGGTGAAATGGATGGCCGAACGGTTGCACAGGTGTATGTTGGTATGAAGGACAGCCGGATTGCCCGGGCTGCGAAGGAATTGAAAGGATTTGATTCCATCTTCCTGCATGCCAAGGAAACAAAAGAAGTACAGATAGATATTGATGCAGCAGCGTTTGCGTATTTTGATGTCAAACGAAATGCATGGGAAGTGGAAAAAGGAAAATATCAGATTTTCGTTGGTACTTCCTGTGAAGAAATCGTTCTGCAGGGAGAAATGGAACGGGATGGAATCGAAGATCCATATGCGACGATGCAGAAAGATTACATCCAATACGATGAGGGAATGGTCTATGTCAATGATGAGGACTATGCCAAGATCTTAGGACATGCAATTCCGGAAGGCAGTCCAATCCTGCCGTTTACGCCAGATACGACCGTACGTGATCTGAAGGCAAAGGGATTGGGAAAGTTCATCAATTTCGCGATTAAAAAGATTATCACCGGAAAGTCACTGCATGGTGTCGATGATGCATCGGTCTATAATGCGCCTATCCGACAGATGTTATGGCTGAAGGAACACTTTACTTGGAATACGGTCTATGCAGTGACGGATTATCTGAATCATCATGGCTTGAAGGAATGGCATCGTATGATTGCACAGATCCGTAAAGAGCTTCATGAGAATTAACGATTGCTGCGAAATGTGGTATATTGAACGGCAAGAACGGGAGAATACATTATGGAAATGCAGATGAAACATGTGCAGGAACTGCCTACACCAGAAAAACTGAAAGCTGAATTCCCAGTTACTGAAGAGATTAAAGAAATCAAAGAAAAACGTGACCAGGAGATCAAAGATGTTTTTACGGGAAAGGATTCCCGTTTTCTGCTGATCATTGGGCCATGCAGTGCAGATCGTGAGGATGCTGTGCTGGATTATATGACACGTCTGGCAAAGGTACAGGAAAAAGTCAAAGATAAGATTCTGATGATTCCTCGTGTATATACAAACAAACCGCGGACCAAGGGAATTGGTTATAAAGGCATGCTGCATCAGCCGGATTTAAATAAAGAAGAAGATATGCTGGCAGGGATTATCTCCATTCGTCAGCTCCATACGGATGTGGTCAAAGAGACCGGATTCACCTGTGCGGAAGAGATGCTGTATCCAGAGAACCATGCATACTTAAGTGATCTGCTGAGTTATGTGGCGGTCGGTGCACGTTCCGTGGAAGATCAGCAGCATCGAATTGTTGCAAGCGGCATTGGTATTCCAGCCGGCATGAAGAATCCGACCGGCGGTGATGTCAGTGTCATGATGAATTCGATTACCGCAGCACAGTCACCGCAGACATTCATCTACCGCGGCTGGGAAGTAGAGACTACCGGCAATCCATTAGCACATGCGATCCTGCGTGGTTATGTGGATAAGTTTGGCAGATCCCATCCAAATTACCATTATGAAGATCTGGAAAATTTATTGGAAGAATATCATAAAACAAAGTTAACGAATCCAGCAGTCATTGTAGACTGCAATCATAACAACTCCGGCAAACAGTTTGCAGAACAGATCCGGATTGCCAAGGATGTCATGCACAGCAGAAGACACAGTGATGAGATCAAAGGTCTTGTCAAAGGACTGATGATTGAAAGCTACTTGGTAGATGGCAATCAGAAGCCAGGCGGTGATGTTTATGGACAGTCCATTACCGATGCTTGTCTCGGCTGGGATAAGAGTGAAAAACTGATTTTAGATCTTGCGGACGAATTAAGCCGGTAAGGTAAGAGGACGAATATGCTGAAAGGTGCAATCTTTGACCATGATGGTCTGATGTTTGATACAGAAAAGATCTGGCAGAAGAATTGGCAGAAAGAAGCAGCTGCCATGGGAATCAAGCTGCCAGAAGAATTCAAGCATGATATCTGCGGAAGTTCCGGAGATCTGATGAATGCAGTAATCAAGAAATATTATGGTGTCAAAGATGGTCATGCCATCATAGAACGTGTTGTAGAAGGTGTGCATCAGGATGAAGCTGTTTCGATTGAAGAAAAAAAGGGACTGCAGGAAATCCTGGCGATGTTCCAAAGACATGGTGTTGTAATGGCAGTGGCTTCTTCTTCTCCGGAAGCAATGATCCGGAAGAATCTAGAGAATGCAGGGATTGCTTCCTACTTTCAAGCGGTTGTCTCTGGTCAGCATGTGGCTCATGGCAAACCGGAACCAGATATCTTTCTGTTAGCAGCCGAAAAGATCCAGATCGATCCGCACGAATGTTATGTCTTTGAAGATGCGATGAATGGTGTGAAAGCTGGCTTCGCTGCCGGATGCCGTACCATTATGATCCCGGATATGACTCAGCCGGATGAAGAGATCCGCCGCTTAGCATATGCCGTGCTTCCATCGTTATTGGATGCATCGAAGAAAATTGAACAGGGAGAATTGTAAAAAGAAAAAACGTCGGTAAGATCATTCTTATCGGCGTTTCATTTTGTTAATCCGCGATGGCTGCATCTAAGGCAATCTGCATCATCTTGGTGAAGCTTGTCTGTCTTTCTTCTGGTGTGGTGTATTCATCCGCAACGAAGGAGTCAGAGATAGTCAAGAGACATGCGGCATTCTTCTGCAGGGTCTTGGCATTGGCAAACAATGCGAAGCTTTCCATTTCAACAGCAGTACAATGATGCGCATCCACTTCCTTCAGATAATCTTTGGATTCACGATAGAAGACATCGGAAGAATGGATGATGCCTTCATGAACTGGAATATTCAGATCCGCAGCTGCTTTTTTGATCTTGGCATTCAATGCGTCGGAAGGATAGGTCGTATCTTTCGTATATCCGCTCTGTTCCTTGGCATAGGTGGATTCACTATAGGCACCGGTTGCTAAGACAACATCATAGACATGCAGCTCCTTGACATAAGAACCAGCGGAACCAATCCGGATGATGTTCTCAACACCATATTCTTTGAACAGTTCATAGGAATAGATACCGATGGAAGGCATTCCCATGCCGGAAGCCATGACGGATACCGGCTTGCCTTTCCATGTGCCTGTGTATCCCTGGACACCGCGGACATTATTGACCAGCTTTGGATTCTCTAAGAAAGTATCCGCAATGAATTTCGCACGCAGCGGATCGCCGGGCATTAAAACAGTTTTCGCAAAATCACCAGGTTTTGCTTCATTATGTGGTGTAGACATATATGTTATTTTCTCCTTTATAACTTTCTCATATTATACCATTGAAAAAGGGACACTTCCATGTCCCTTTTTGATTACATCTTTGAACCCTTGGCACCCTTTGCTGCATTCTCGCTGTAGGTACTTAATAAGTTGGTATCGTATGAGAAGGTGATGCGTGATCTTCTCCGTTCACGGTCTAATGCTAAGGAAACAAGCTTATCCATTAATGCGGTGAAGGACATGCCGTTCTTTTCCCAGAGATAGAATGCCAGAGAACCTGGGATTGTATTGATCTCGTTGACATAGACCTTATGTGTATCTTGATCCATCATGAAGTCGATCCGGCATACACCCGAAGCACCTAAGACACGGAATGTCTGCATGGCCAGATCCTGGACCAGCTTTGTCTGTTCGGCAGAAATTGGTGCCGGGACAATACGTGCGGTGCTTGCCATGCCTTTGGAAGCAGAAGTCTTAGTTCCCTTGGCACCTTTGCCGCCGCCTTGATACTTATCCGCAAAGGAAAGCAGTTCATCACTGGAAGCACTGCCGACCTGCTCAATGACGGAAGCTTCTGCATGGTAGCTGTCGCCAAGGACAGAACAGTTCAGTTCGACCATTGGCTTAACAACTTTTTCCGTAATGACTTTCTCATCATACTGACGGGTATCCGCAAAGTACTCTAAGTATTCTTCATCGTTATGAGCAATTGCGATACCGACGGAGGAACCTGTCCGCGCTGGCTTTAAGATGACCGGGTAGATCAGCTTATGGACTTTCGCCAGGATCTCATCCTGATGCTCATCCATTTCTGTGCCATAGACCCAGAACCAATTTGTGATTGGCAGATCGTTGTCATGCAGGATATTCTTCTGCAGGACTTTATCCTGACCAACGGCGGCGCCATATAGATCACATCCGGCATAAGGAAGTTTTAACATTTCAAAGAATCCCTGAATGGTACCATCTTCCCCATTCGTACCATGCATGACAGGAATTGCCACATCAATGGTCCCCAGATCCTTTGCACCGAATAACTTTGCCTTGACTGGCTTGATGACGACTTTATTATCTTCCGATACAAGCACTACCTGTGTGCACTGATTCTTTAAAGCATTGAGATCTTTAAAATTCTTCATCTCTCTTAAAAGATCAGAACAGTACAGACGGCGGTCTTTTGCAACATAGACCGGAATAACATGATATTTATTTTCATCCATCGCTTCCATTGCCTGGTGCGCGGATATAATACTGACTTCGTGTTCAACGGATTCACCACCGAAGAATACAGCAACATTGAGTTTCATAAAGCCTCCTTGCTAAACAGCTCTACCATTATAAACGTAAAGTTTCAGAAAATAAATATTGTCTCAATTTATACAGAATTGGCAGTGTGTTCGTAAAAAAGTGCGTAAGAATGCTAAAATAGTGTACATATGGAGGAAACCATATGAAGAAAGCGCTTGTATTAGCTGGCGGCGGAACGCGTGGAATTTATCAGCTTGGTGTCTTAAAAGCTCTTCATGAATTAGGTGAAGATGATTTTAATATGGTTTTTGGTGTATCCGTTGGTGCATTGAATGCAGCAATGATCGTGCAGGGAGACCTGGACCGGATGGCTTATATGTATGATCATTTGGAAGCGAGTCAGATTGTCAAAGGATTTGTGCCGAATGATATGTCAATCGGCAATCTGATCAATGAACGGCAGGAATTTATTCCGGCTTTGAAATACTGGGCTTCCAATGGCGGCATTGATATTTCACCATTTTATCAGATGGTCCATGATTTCTATGTGCCGGAGCGGTTCTTTGCGTCGAGTAAAGATTTCTTCTGTGTCACGGCAACCGCGAAGAATCATGAGGGTGTCTTAGTCACCAAAGATATGATGAAGGAACATGGGGAAGACTGGTTAGTTGCCAGTGCCAGTGCGTACCCGGCATTCCCAATCAAGACAATTGACGGTAATGAATATGTGGACGGCGGGTACTATGATAACTTCCCGGTCGACTATGCCCTGCAGCAGGGAGCCGATAAGATCATCGGTATTGATATGGGACCGGACCCAATTCATCCGCTGTATTTAGAAAAAGATGATATCTGGTACATTCATCCTAGAGAAGAGATGTACAACTTTTTGACCTTTGATCATGTGCTGATGCAGAAGGCAAAGCTCATGGGCTATAACGATACTATGAAGACGTATGGCAGGCTGGAAGGATGGAAATATACCTTTGTGCCGTTTGCCTATCCTTCCTACTTTGATGAGTACTATCGCGGACTGCTGCGCTTAGAGACAAAGATCAAGATGGCAACTTCTTTGAATGAACGGTTCCGTTCCCAGCAGGTCATTACAGATATTCTGCAGGAACGCATGCATTTATCGCATTTGAGCGTGCGCCAGTATTACTATGGTATACTGGATGCGCTCTTAGAACTGAGCGGTGCCGATTCTTCAAAAATCTATACGCTGGAAGAAGCGAAGAAGATCATTCTGGCTTCCTTTGCACAGTGTGCATATGAAGATTATGCGTATAAGCCGTTAGGCATCATCAACCTGGCACCTTATATCAAGGGTCTGGATCAAAAGGGATATGTCGAAAAGATCATTCATGCAAATCTCTATCCGGATCATCGTCTGTTCTCAGATGAGACATTGATGACCCTGCACCCATTCGAAGTTGCTTTGGCAGACTTCGTGACCATTATGATGAAACATCTGCCGGAGGACTCGTATGCAGAAAATCGCTAAATTTGAAAAAGTATCGTTTGATCAGTTCCAGAAAGACTGGTCCGCACATTTTGACAACAATGAAACAGAGATCCGTGCTATCTATGATGCAATCCAGCTGCCGAAAAGAGCGACAGCAGGTTCTGCAGGCTATGATTTCTATGCACCGGCAGCTTTTACGCTGAAGCCGGGGCAAGTTCTTCTGATGCCAACCGGAATTCGTGCTAAAATGGCAGACGGATACGTTTTGATGCTGTTCCCACGCAGTGGACTCGGCTTCAAGTATCGGATGCAGCTGAATAATACAGTAGGTATTATTGATGCGGATTATTATCATGCAGACAATGAAGGTCATATCATGTGTAAGATCACCAATGACACGCATGAAGATAAGACCTTGACATTGGAAGCAGGTAAAGGAATGGTCCAGGGAATCTTTGTATCCTTTGGCATCACAGAAGACGATGAAGCTGATGGTGTACGCACAGGAGGTTTCGGAAGCACTTCAAAGGAATAGGTAAATAAAAATGGATGAGAAGTTATGGCAGGAAATTGATGAACGGGAGCCAATCCCAGCAGAGATTCATCAAAGAATGGAAGAATTGCGTGCGCATAAAGCAATTGTAATTGAAGACAAGTATATTAAGCGTCCGACGCAGATTGAAGGTATCCGGAAAGCGGGTGTCGTCAATACCGGACTGTTGGATTATATTGGTACCCAGCTGCATGATGGCATGAGTACACAGGAAATTGATGATATTGTGGCATCTTATACAAAGGAGCATGGCGGAATCTGTGCCTGCTTGAATTATGAAGGTTTTCCAAAGAATGTCTGTGTCTCCATCAATGAAGAAGTCTGTCATGGCATTCCGGCCAGAAGAAGAAAACTTCATGACGGGGATATTGTGAATGTTGACTGCACGACCATTGTCGATGGCTACTATGCAGATGCTTCCCGGATGTTCATGATTGGACATGTTTCGGAAGCGAGAAGGAAGCTTGTGGAAGAGACCAAGAAGTGTCTGGAGCTTGGTCTGCAGGCAGCTCAGCCTTGGGCAACCGTGGGTGATATTGGTGCCGTGATCCAGAAATATGCACAGTCGAAGGGATATTCGGTCGTCCGTGAACTCGGCGGTCATGGGGTTGGCATTGAATTCCATGAAGATCCATTTGTCTCGCATGTCGGCCGCAAGAATACGGGAATGGTATTAGTGCCGGGCATGGTGCTGACCATTGAACCAATGATCAATGCCGGTAAGCCAGGGGTAGTGATCGATCCATATAACGACTGGACCATCTATACGACCGATGGCAAAGACAGTGCGCAGTGGGAACATACCATCTTAATTACGGAAACAGGAAATGAGATTCTGACTCATTAGTGAGAAAATTACGCAGATAGACAAACTCTCTGCGTTTTCTTTTCACTTTTTTGTATAATAGAAGAAGGAGAAATTATGAACAATAACATATATGTCATCGGACATAAACATCCCGATAGTGATTCCATCTGTGCCGCGATAACGTATGCGGATCTTTTGAACCACCTGAATAAGAATGCCATTGCCTGCCGGCAGGGCCCATTGAACGATGAGACAAAGTATATCCTCAAGCGGTTCCATCAAGACAACCCATTGCTGTTGACCGACGCAAGGGCGATGCTGAAGGATATTGAATTAGATGAACCAACATTTATTAAAGCAGAGGAAACGGTACACCATGCCTGGCATGTCATGCTGCAGACACAGAACCGCTCTTTATTTGTCATGGATGAGAAGAATGAACTGTGCGGCATCTGCACGACATCCAATCTCGCAAAAGTGCGGATCCATCCGGATGCAGATCTGGAACAGCTGATGTCGACGGCATCCATTGAAAATATTGCACGGACAGTGGGCGGAACCATTGTAACCAAACCAGAGGAGTTCCACAGCAGCGGCGTGATCCATGTCATTACTTTAGATGGCAAGGAAATGAATACATATCATCTGAATCATGGCATCTGCATCTTATCCAGTGACAGTGAGAAACAGAGAATGTGCATTGAAGCAGGAGCGAAGCTGCTGGTGATCACCTGCGGTCAGTTTGTAAATCAAGGCATTGTTGAATATGCCAAAGATATGAAGTGTGCCATTATCAAGACGGATTTTGATACCATGCATACGGCACGTACCATTACGGAAAGCTACAGTGTGGCAGAAGTCATGACCAAACATATCATCTCGTATCAGGATGATGAATATGTGGATGATGTAGCGGTCAAGATGAATAATTCCCGTGTGCGTTCGTATCCAGTCATCGACGAAGAAGGAAAGATCATTGGTGCGGTTTCGCGGTATCATACGAGAAACTATCGGAGACGGCAGTTTGCGCTGGTCGACCACAGTGCGACCAATCAGACAATCAATCATCTGGACCAGGCGGAAGTCATTGCGATTGTGGATCATCATCATATTGGTGATGTCCAGACCGATGCGCCGATTGAATACCGCAATCATAAATGCGGTTCGACCTGTACGATTATTTCATCCCTGTATCAGGAAAATGGTCTTCTGCCGGATGGAGATATGTCAGGTCTCTTGCTGAGTGCGATTCTTTCGGATACGCTGAACTTAAAGAGTGCGACCACAACAGAAGAAGATAAGATTACCGTTCAGTGGCTGGCAAAGCGTGCCGGCATTGACAGTATTGATGATTATGCACGGGAGATGCTGGGTGCGTCTGTTGCCTTGACGGATGCAGCACCACACGATATCCTGACCCGTGATCTGAAGACCTATGAGATTGGCAAATACCGCTTTGCAATTGGCCAGACCAACTACTCGCATATGGAAGAAGTGCAGAAGATCCTGCCGAAATTCCGTGAGAATCTGGAAAAGGAACAGGCGGATAATAAACTGGATCTATTGGTCATGCTGTTTACCGATGTGATGGGAGAAGGTTCCTTGTTCGTCTACTATGGACCGCTGTCCTATGTACTGACGGATCTGATTGAGACAAAGTTCGATGAACATTCGGGCTTCGATCCAAATATCATTTCCCGCAAACAGCAGTTGATGCCAAAGCTGTCACAGATCTTAAAAAATATTTAGAGAAGAGGTTCTATGCTTGATGTGTGTTTACTAGGTACCGGCGGTACCGTACCATTACCAGAACGATGGCTGACATCGCTGCTGGTCCGCTGGGAAGGAAGAGAATTGTTAATTGACTGTGGCGAAGGGACACAGATAGCCATGCATGCGCATGGTTTTTCCTGCCGCCATATTGATACGATTCTTTTGACACATTATCATGCCGACCATACAGCAGGGCTGCCGGGCTTATTGTTATCGATGGCAAAAGCAGACCGGACGGAACCGGTCACGATCATTGGGCCAAAGGGACTGCCGGAGATCTTAAAGGGAGTGTATCTTGTCGCAAGATATATTCCATTTGAAATCAAATATATGGAATTGGAAGACAGTGAACAGACCTTTGATATTGAAGACCTGCATATTACAGCTTTCTCTTTACGCCACAGTGTGCCATGCTACGGCTACACATTAGAACTGCAGCGCAGAGCGAAGTTTGATGTCGAAAAGGCCAAAGAGAATTATGTTCCTCTGCAGGCATGGAGCACGCTGCAGAAAGGTGACAAGATTGAAATTAACGATATTACATATACACCGGATATGGTCATGGGCGATGCCCGCCGCGGTATTAAGGTGGTTTATGCCACGGACACCCGACCGGTGGCAGCGATTGGCGAACATGCTCAGGATGCAGATCTCTTGATTGCCGAAGGCATGTATGGAGATCCGGAAAAGCTGGAGAATGCCAAGCAGAACAAACATATGATGATGAGTGAGTCTGCCGAGATTGCGAAACAGTCCAATGTACGTGAGCTCTGGTTCACGCACTATAGTCCTTCGATGTATGAACCATTGATATATGAAGCACAGATCAAAGAGATCTTTGACCATGCGGTCATTTCGAAAGATGGCCAGTGTGAGGATATCAAGTTCAAAGATGAGGGGGAATGATGCTTGAAATCGTAATCAATCCCGCCGGTGCCGGCGGTGCCGCAAAACATGCATGGAAGAAAACCGAACCAATCTTTCAAAAGAGCGGGATTCCGTATCATGTGACCTATTCAACGCTGCGCCATGATATCGACGCCATCTGTCAGACATTGACGGAAAAGGGAGAAGATATCGATCTCGTCATCCTTGGCGGGGATGGCACAATGAATAAAGCACTGAATGGCATCCAAAACTTTGAACATACAAGATTGGGCTTCATTCCGTGCGGCAGTGGAAATGATCTGGCCAAAGCACTGCATATATCAATGGATCCTTTACAATGTGCCGCAACAATTCTGGAACAGAAAGTTGTCCGTGCCCTGGATTTTGGCGAAGTAACGTATTTCAATGCCTCACATTTCTGTGATGGCAGAGAAGATACGGCAGTCCCATTCACGCGGCGTTTCAATATTTCTTCGGGCATTGGCTTTGATGCGGAAATCTGTGAGAAGGCGGAACGGTCCAAGGCAAAGAAGTTCTTGAATAAGATTCATTTAGGAAAGCTTATCTATCTGTTTGTTGCGATGCGGATCATCTTTATCTTCCGTAAAGTCAAGGCAATTGTGACTTTGGACAATCAGAAGGAGTTTGAAAAGGTAATCCTTTCAACTGTAGCGATGAATACTGGATATGAAGGCGGCGGCTTTGAATTCTGCCCGGCGGCAGATCCGCAGGATGGTATCCTTGATATGTGCATCTGGGGGGATGTCTCCAAGGGGGATTTCTTCAAGATGTTCCCATCGGCTTACCATGGCAACCATCTGAAATACGATGAGATTGATGCTAGACGGATGCATGTGATGGATGTCCAAGTCGCGGAACCGTGCTGGGTCCATACCGATGGGGAAGTTGAATGCATGTCCACTCACATTCAAATGAAGCTCTCTGCGCAGAAACTCCAATACTTAAACTAAAAAAAGCGAATTTCTTCGCTTTTTTCTTATGGTGTGCCCGGTGGGGATCGAACCCATAACCTTCAGATTCGGAATCTGATACTCTATCCAATTGAGCTACGGGCACATACACAGCTCAATTATTTTACCACGACTTGCGCAAATGAGGAAATGTCTTTGTACAGTAGATTTTATAAAAAAGAAAGGGTAGAATTTGACCATGAATAAAAATACCGAAAATATTAAACTGATTGTCTGCGATATTGACAATACCTTGATTCCTTCCGGTTCCATGGCTTTGTCCAAACATAACCGGGAAGCTCTGCAGAAGGCTATTGCCCAAGGATTGAAAGTCATGATCAATACAGGCAGACACTATACCTTCCTGCAGCCATCTTTGTTTGATGATCTGCCGATGGACCTCATTGGCACAATCAATGGTGCCTGTTTAACGGACCGCAGCGGAAAAGTGCTGGAAAAGCATCCGATGTCCAAAGAGAACATGGAAGCCATTACCAAGATCTGTTTAGAACATGGCATTGGACTTGGCTTTAAGTTTGAAGACTGTATTGTGACGTATGCCAACCATCAGAAGTTCATGGATGGCTATGTACAGAAAAATGCGCCGTGGGAGAAGACGGTCATTGATGATACGAAGGACCGGACCCATCATTTGCAACATGGCTATCCGCTTGGGACCTTTATCATTGGGGATGAGACCGTCATTGAACCATTCGTCCATACGATTCCCGGCATTCAGTTTGCCTGGTCCTTCCGGGATGGCTTTGATGTCTTCCTGAAAGATGTCACGAAGAAGACTTCTGTGGATGCGGCTTTAAAAGTCTATGGCCTGACTTGGGAGAATGTCATCTCCTTTGGGGATGCGGGAAATGATACACCGTTCATTGTGCCGGCGGCCATTGGGGTAGCGATGGGCAATTCCAAGGATGATGTCAAAGAATCCTGTGATCTGGTCGCACCGGACTGCGCGGATGACGGAGTTGCGAAAGTACTCGAAGAGCTGCAGATCATATGAGAAAACAGAGCCAGGGAAATCTGCTGTATGGGCTGCTGTTTGCGGCATTGTTTCTGAGCGGATGTACTGCTGCCTCATCTCAAGCAGCAGCAACAGCGTCGCCAAGTACTTTGATGGAAAGCTATGAAGCATTGAATGGGACGGTGAATTCATCCGGGAAAGAGTACCGTACCATCCATCTGCCGGCAGATGCACCGTTTGTGGAAGCGAGCGGCGAAGATATTGTCGCGAAAGCAGACGCAAAGGAAACTTTCTATGTCCTCTACAGTGATGCGATGTGCCCATGGTGCCGCAGTGTGCTGGAGACAGCGGCTGCCTGTGCCAAAGAGAATGGCATCTCTACTATCTATGTTGTTGACCTTTGGGATGAGGAAGGCAATGAAGTTTTCCGGGATAAAGTCGAAGTGAAAGATGGTGTTTTACAAAAGACAGTGGAAGGAACCGAAGCGTATACGAAAACGCTGACGCTGTTTGACAGTATCCTCAATGAATATACGGTAACAGATACGAACGGCACGAAGTATGATGTTGGTGAAAAGCGGATCTTTGCGCCGAATTTCATCTATGTCAAAGATGGAAAACCGATTGGATTGACCGAAGGAATCTCAGATCTGCAGACGGACCCAAGAGGAGAGCTCACGGACGAGATTCTGCAGGATGAACAGAAAATATTGAATACATTCTTTCAGACAAAATAAAATTTGATACCAATGAGACTGGTGTCAAATTTTTTTATGGAGATCGAATTGTTCGAACGATGAGTTTGGAAAATCGTGGATCTTATGTTTCTTATGAGTGATTGGATTGCGGATCTCAATCTCATATGCCCACAGGCACATGGATGGATATTCCTGGCTGGGTGTCCCATAAAGCTTGTCATTGACAATCGGATAGCCGCGGGAAGATAAGTGAACGCGGATCTGATGGGTCCTGCCTGTTTCCAGAGTACATTTCATCAAGCATTGACTGCCTTTGACGTCCAGGCATTCCACATGGGTGACAGCAGATACGCCGGTCGGCGAGATCCGATATTTATTGGAGACATGCCTGTCCCGGCCAAGCGGCTGGGTGCAGGTAAATTTCTGACCGATAGAAGCCTTGCCGATGCAGATGGCCAGATAGTTGCGCTTGATCTTCTTGGCAGTCAGCTGGGCATCGTACCACGGCTGAAAGAAAGGCAGTTTGGAATAGAGGACAAGACCGGTCGTATCCTGGTCCAAGCGATGAATCGGCCGGACAGGGACATGCAGACCATGGATCTGCTGATAGCGGGCAGCCTGCGCATTGAGACAGTCTGTATCCTCAGCATCGCCATGAATGATGTCACCCGGTTTTTTATGAACGATGTAGACAAAGGCATCCTCATAGACCACTTCGCATGGTTCGTTGGCCATCTTCCAGTCAATTTCACTTTCTTCATTGATCAAGGTGATGTTCTGCTGGTGAATTGGTTCATGGATGTCTTTCACGGCAGTATCATTCAGCAGGATCTGCTTTTTCTGGATCAAGAGATACTTATTCTTTTTTGACTGCAGATAGTCATTCAGAAAGTCTTCAATCGTCTTTCCTTCGTAGGCACCGGCCGTCTCAATCGTCAGTTTGTTGTTTTCCCATGTATATTTCATGGTTCTATTCTACCATCCTGCTGCTGGAATTACACATACGCCATCCTGGAAAAGGGAGTGTGGTATGATATTGTCACCATGGAAACAGCCAACCGCACTTACATTGCCATTGATCTGAAATCCTTTTATGCCTCGGCCGAATGTGCCATGCGCAGACTGGATCCTTTAACGACCAATCTTGTTGTAGCGGATACTTCGCGGACCGAAAAGACGATCTGTTTAGCTGTATCACCGTCACTGAAAGCGTATGGGATTTCTGGCCGGGCACGTTTATTTGAAGTGGTGCAGGCGGTCAAGGAAATCAACCGTAAGCGGAAATGGAAGACAACAATGGGCCGGTTTGAAGGCGAATCGACCGATGCCGTTGCCTTACAGAAGAATCCAAATCTGAAGCTGTCTTACCTTGCGGCAACTCCGCGCATGAGCCTCTACATTGATATCAGCACAAAGATCTACAAGATCTATTTGAAATATATTTCACCGGAGGATATCCATGTCTATTCAATTGATGAAGTCTTCATTGATGCGACGGACTATTTAAAACTGTATCATCTGAATGCTCATGATTTTGTGATGAAACTGATCCAGGAAGTGCTAAAGGAGACCGGCATTACTGCGACTGCCGGCATTGGGACGAATATGTTCCTGTGCAAATGTGCGATGGATATTGTAGCCAAGCATATCCCGGCGGATCAAAATGGGGTCCGCATCTGTGAACTGGATGAGATGTCCTTCCGCCGTGAACTATGGACACATCGTCCGCTGACCGACTTCTGGCGGATTGGTCGCGGTATTGCCAAGCGCTTAGAGAATGAAGGCATCTATACGATGGGGGATATTGCCCGCTGCTCTGTCGGCAAGTTTGAAGACTATTATAATGAAGATCTGCTGTATCAGATGCTGGGCATCAATGCGGAGCTGCTGATTGATCATGCCTGGGGCGTAGAGCCTACAACAATGCAGGATATTAAGGCATATAAACCGTCTGCGAATTCACAGGGCATTGGTCAGGTGCTGCAGAAAGCCTATGATTTTGAAGAAGGCCTGGTCATCATCAAAGAGATGGCAGAAGCACTTTCACTGAGCCTGACAGAAAAGGAATTGACGACTTCCGTCATTGCCTTGAATATTGGTTATGATATCGCTTCGGCAGAAGTGGAAGGGTTTGACGGTGAACTGGTCTATGACTGGTATGGCCGTGCTGTACCAAAAGGAGTCCATGGTGCCTGTGATTTCAAACATCGGACCAATTCATCTCGTTTGTTCCGCAAAGGAGCAGAACAAATCTATCGGACAATCGTTAATCCGAATTATTTGATCCGCCGAGTACAGATTGCCGCACTGGATGTTGTTCCTGCAGGAAAAGAAGAAACGGCTTTTGAACAGGGAAATCTCTTTGCGAGCATGGAACAGAAACAAAATCAGCAGAAGCAGCAGAAAAAAGAAGAAGAACGGGAACAGAAAGCGCAGCAGACAATCTTAGCCATCAAAAAGAAGTATGGGAAGAATGCCGCCGTCAAAGGGACCGATTTTGAAAAAGGTGCGACAGCGATTGAACGGAATAATGAGATTGGAGGACACAAGGCATGAGACAAGTCAGTCAAGATCAGAAGGATGCACATCGCTATGATGATCTGCTGGATCTTCCACACCCCGTATCGAAAAATCATCGGCCGATGCCGCGCTTGGACCGCGCTGCACAGTTTGCGCCGTTTGCGGCACTGACCGGGTATGATGAATCCATTCAGGATGCCGCACGGAAACCGGAAGCCAGGGAAGAACGGAGTGAATCGGAAATGGAAGAATTGAATGCCAAGATCCAGCTTCTTTCCGCACAGATCAAAAGCCATCCGGAGATTGTCATCCGCTATTATCAAACGGAAACCGAAAAGGAACACACCAAGGTGCTCCGCAAAGATGGTGTGATCATGAATGCATCGGTGAAACGGCAGCAGATGCAGGCCATGGCAAAAGAGGCACAGATCCGGCAGCAGGCAAAAGGACCATCCGCAGTCATGGGGTACTATGTTACAGAACGCAAGGCATGCAAGCGGATCAATGTAAATCAGCAGATCCTTCAATGCATGGATGGAACAATCATTTCTTTTGCTGACATTGCATCCATTGACGGTGAAATGTTTGAAGAAGGATGGGAAGAATAAGAAAAAGGCACTTCATCACGAAGTGCCTTTTGTATTTTATCCGCGTTCGAGGACGGTAATCGATTCAACGAGCGGTGTGTGCGGGAATAAGTCATATGGAATTACGGTAACAACATGATATTTCCGCTTCAGCTCTTTCAGGTTTCTTGCCAGAGTTGCTGGGTTGCAGGAGACATAGATGATCTTCTTTGGCGCTGCTTTCAGAATACTGGCAATCATCGCATCATCCATACCGGACCGCGGCGGGTCAGCGAGAATGGTATCGACTTTCGTTGTGGCGGCAATCTGATCTAAGCCCTGGGCAGCATCCGCACAGAGGAACTCTGCGTTCTCAATGGCGTTATTTTTTGCATTCAGTGCTGCATTCTCAACGGCATCCGGAATAGACTCAATCCCATAGATCTTCTTGGCTTTGGCATGTGCCATCAACGACATCGCGCCGATTCCACAATACGCTTCCACTAATGTATCGCATGGATCAATCTTCGAGACAGCCATATGATACAGCTCCCGTGCCTGTGGAATATTCAGCTGGAAGAAAGATTCTGGGGATAACTGCAGAACGATGTCATCCATCGTAACACTCTGTGTATCTTCACCAGCTAACTTCCGTACTTCGGAACCAAAGATCTGGACGGTCTTCTTATCGGTATTGATGGATTGGAAGAGTCCCTGGACTTCTTTGATCTCCATGATCTCTTCAATCAATTCTTTATGGACTTTATCTTTGCCTGTAACCAGCGTGACTTGGATCTTATCGTCAATGCACCGCATGACGAGATAACGCAGTCCTTTTTCTTCTTTCGGATCCCATACATGCAGGTGAGAACGGCCGACCCGTTTCAGGATCTTGACTCTGGTCTTTTCCAGTAATGGATCCTGGATCAAGGAACGCTCAATGACATGCCAATGGTTCGTGCCTGGTACATACATGCCAGTCTGGACTAAGTGATGATCTTCCTGGACCGGAAGCTTGCAGGCAGAACGATATCCTAAAGTAATTGGTGATGGATGAATGTCGCGGACAAACGTACGCTTTACATTTCCATACTTGATCAAGGCTTCTTCCAGCAGTTCTTTTTTATGTGCCAGCTGTGCCGGGTATTTCATTTCAAATAATGGGCATCCTTCTTCAACGGCATATTTATAATCGGTACGCACCCGTTCCTTGCTGCGGAATACCATGCGTACGACTTTTGCGCGCCAGTAGGTCTTATTCTTCTGGGTAATCTCAACTTCGGCTTCTTCGCCAGGGAACACACCGTCACAGAATACCGGAATATTATTGTCGCCATATCCGATACCTTCACCGTTGATTCCCATTTTTACAAACTTCATTTTCATAATTTCACCATAATGCTGCAAGGCTCTTATCACTTGCAAATTCATCCAAAGAATAGATGACATAAACGTCCGTGGAATCTTTCTCCGTGATCAGACGAGATACAGCATCTCTGTAGTAACGTAAATCTACTAAATCAATCTCACTATATTCCTGTGCCAGATAAGGTACAAGGATATGTGCGTAAGAATCTTTTACAATTACAGCTTTCTTTCCGTTATTCACGGAAGTCTGGATCTTTTCGTAGCCATGGTTGCCGTCAAGGTAATACGTATATTTATCTTTGCCATCCAGATTCTCATCTTTATAAAGAGAATTCATGACAGTGCCTTGATCAATCGTAACAGTAACATCATTCTCACTGACCGGGTCGATTCGATACAACGGCTCGCCATTGGTCCAGAAGGCTCCGGACTTCGAGTACATCGTTCCTTTGAAGTCATCCGCGACCTGCGTATATGTGAACTGCTGCGGCTGGGTGTGGAGAACGGAAGAACAGATCTGCTGATAAGCAATGTAGGCACCTTTCTCATTCCAATGATGATCGGTCTTAAAGTAGGCATCTTGATCTTTTAAAGCGGAAGATAAATTGATGAAGTTCTGCTGCGGCAGCTGCGAACCAATCTGTTCCAGCATTTCCTCTTCGTTGAGGTTATAAGACCCAAAAGGAAGATACGATGCATCACTGGAAACTGCTCCAGGAACGACCATTACATTGATCTTCGTATTCGTATCCTGGGCAAACTCATTGATGCATTGGATATTCATTTTTACGGTATCGGGATTGAACGTATGGAAGGCACCAAGCAGGTGACCGTCGGCACCAAGATAAACACTGTTGTTTTCATTGGCGCCTGCTGTGATGCGGGCTGCAGCCTTTGCCTGGATCCAAGTGTCTCGGGCAAAGAAGTGATCGGCAAACCAGGTCTCGAACTCATCATCGAACTGACCGCCGGTGATGTTCGCAAGCGACAGAGAAGGGAACGGTGCTAAGACACGGTTCTCATTTTCTGAGAAAGTCTTTTTCGGTGTGCACAGATTTGTGATCGTCAATGCAAAGATAACTCCTAAGAAGACATATGTTGTACTTTTATGAACCAAATTCTTTTTCATGCGTCCTCCTTAGAACCGGAAGTATAAGAATGGGTTGTATGTCGCATCAACGATAAAGGCAGTGCACAGCAGCAGTGCACAAACGATGATGAACGGCAGGACAGCCTGCATCTTATCCTTGCGGAAGATATTCCATTTTGTCCGGAAGATTGGCGTAGAAGCCAGCAGACAAAGAATCATCAAAACACCATGGTCTCGTAAAATAAAGAGCGTTGTCTGATTGCAGAAGAGACCTGTGCTGCCAAACAGCATGCCAAAGTAATGAATCGCTTCACTGAGATCCGTAAAGGCGAACAGGACCCATGCGAGCAGGACAATGATCATCGTGTACAGATGACAGATCCATGCGGGTGCTTTTTCCAAATGCTTTAACAGGAAGACCTTTTCAACAATTAAGACAAGACCATAGAAGAGTCCCCATAAGACAAAGTTCCAAGAAGCACCATGCCAGAAGCCGGTCAGCAGCCAGACAATCAGAATGTTGATGATCTGACGTTTCAGACCAAGACGGTTGCCGCCCAGCGGAATATATACATAATCACGGAACCAATAAGATAAAGACATATGCCATCTGCGCCAGAAATCGGTAATGCTCTTGGAGATGTATGGATAATTGAAGTTCTCTAAGAATTCAAATCCAAACATGCGGCCAAGACCGATGGCCATATCGGAGTATCCAGAGAAATCAAAGTAGATCTGGAAAGCATAGAAGAGAATGCCGAGCCATGCTGTCAGAACCGATGTCTCACCTGGTGCCAGGGCAGTCACGAACTTCCATACGGTGCCGGCACTGTTGGCCAGCAGGACCTTCTTGCATAGACCGACGGTGAACCGCTGGACGCCGGATGCAAACTGCGCATAGTTCTCTTTGCGGTCATCCAGCATGCTGGCAATATCACGGTAACGGACGATAGGACCGGCAATCAGCTGCGGGAACATCGTTACATACGCACCGAAATTAATGAACTTTTTCTGTGGATCCGTATCATGACGGTACAGATCAATTGGATAAGACATTGTCTGGAATGTGTAGAAGGAGATGCCAATTGGCAGTTCCAGATGCAGAGGCTGCAGAAAGGTCAGCCCAATGCCATTCAGATTTCCAATTAAGAAATCATAATACTTAAAGAATCCTAAGATGGCGAGATTGAGGACAATGTCCATGATCAGATACTGTTTTGCGCGTTCCTGATCGACATCGCGGTATTTTGCAATCCCTTTGCCAAACATAAAGTTAAAGAAGATGGAAAAGATCATCAGGAAAACATAGACAGGTTCACCCCATCCATAGAAAAATAACGAAACGATAAATAAAACAAAATTCCGAAAGCGTGCCGGTACCGTAAAATATACGATCAGTACGATCGGAAGATAGGCATACAAGAATGTCAGACTGCTAAATACCATGCTTCCCCCTATACTAAAAATCTTGTTTATTATATCAGTTCTATATATAAAAAACGAACTTTTGAAAGAAGTTTCAAAGTTTCTTCCATTCTGTGAAACAAATCGTTCCAAAATAAAAAAAGTCGAATTAAGTATCGCGGAATTGAATTGCAAAAGGGGTTTGAAATATTTACAATTACATTAGCGTTAGTTTCGCGCTAAGGAGGAAAGAATTATAATGAAGAAGTTTGTTTCTGCATTACTTGCTGGCATGATGTCTTTATCATTAGTCGCATGCACAAGCTCGAACACAAGTTCCACTTCTACAGCATCAAGCGCATCTACATCTGAAATGAAAGTTGCAATGATTACCGACTCTGGCGAAATCACCGATAAATCATTCAACCAGACAACCTATGAAGCTTCTAAGGCATGGGCTGAGTCCAATGGTTCACAGTTCAAGTATTACAAACCATCTGGCGACAGCACAGATGCTCGTGTACAGGCTGTAGAAACAGCTATCTCCGAAGGATATAACACAATCGTTATGCCAGGTTACCTGTTCGCAGGAACAGTTATCAACTGTGCAAAGAATTACAAGGATGTTAAGTTCATCGCTCTGGACTGCGGCGAAGGCGATCTGCTTGAAGCAGGCGTTACAGCAGCAGGTGAGAAGTATGACTACAATCCTACAAACTGGGACTTCAAGAAGTACGTTGATATCAGCAACGTTTACTGCGCAGTATACCAGGAAGAATTAGCTGGTTATATGGCTGGTTATGCAGCTGTAAAGCTTGGCTATAAGAAGCTTGGTTTCTTAGGCGGTATGTCCGTACCAGCAGTTATGCGTTATGGTTATGGTTATGTACAGGGTGCGGATGCAGCTGCTACAGAACTGAAGTTAACAGATGTTGAAATCAACTATGTATATGGTGGTAAGTTTGCAGAAGATCCAGCAATCAAGGCTGCTATGGATACATGGTATGCTAACGGAACAGAAGTTGTATTCGGATGCGGCGGACGTGTTTACATCTCTGCTGCTGAAGCTGCAAAGTCTGCGAATGGCAAGATGATCGGTGTTGACTCTGATCAGTCCGCAGTTATCGATGCTGAATATGGCAAGGGAATGACAGTCACTTCTGCTATGAAGGGTCTGGCTCCTACTGTTACAGATACATTAACAGCCATCAAGAATGGTAAATGGTCTGATTATGCTGGCAAGATCGATACATTAGGTCTGATTTCCGGCGATGATCCTACAAAGAACTATGTACAGATTCCAATGGATACAACACAGTGGGCAGATGGCAAGTTCACACAGGCTGATTACAAGACTCTTGTAAAGGGTATGTTCGATAAGACCATCAAGGTCTCCAACGACATCTCCGCTAAGGAACCTTCTGCTAAGGCAGTGAAGGTCAACTATCAGGGAACAATTCTTTCCTAATAATTTCTCATAGAAAAAGACCGTAGGATGCTTTATTCCTACGGCTTTTTTTTGTATAATTAGGTATAGGATTTTAGAGTAAGAGGAGATAGAAAAAATCATGGAAATGGAATGTCCATATGCTGTCGAAATGCTTGGCATTACGAAGCGTTTCCCAGGCATTGTTGCCAATGATAACATTACTCTGCAATTGAAAAAAGGAGAGATCCACGCTCTTTTAGGAGAGAATGGCGCAGGCAAGTCTACATTGATGTCTGTACTGTTTGGCTTGTATCAGGCAGAGGAAGGCACAATCAAGAAAGATGGCAAAGAAGTACAGATCAATGATCCGAATGATGCAAACGCATTAGGCATTGGTATGGTCCATCAGCATTTCAAACTCGTTCAATGCTTTACCGTTTTAGACAATATCATTTTAGGCGTTGAAGAGACAAAGCATGGCATGCTGAAGAAAGATGATGCAAGAAAGAAAGTTCTTGCCTTATCTGAAAAGTATGGTTTAAAGGTGGATCCGGATGCATTGATCCAGGATATTACTGTAGGCATGCAGCAGAGAACAGAAATTCTGAAGATGCTGTATCGGGATAATGATATCCTGATCTTTGATGAGCCAACAGCTGTATTGACGCCGCAGGAAATCGAAGAACTGATGCAGATCATGAAGAACTTGGCAAAAGAAGGCAAATCCATTCTGTTCATCTCACATAAACTGAATGAAATCATGGAAGTTGCAGACCGTGTTACGGTACTGCGCAGAGGCAAGTGCATTGGCACAGTGAATGTCTGTGATACCAATGAAAATGAACTGTCCCGCATGATGGTAGGCAGAGATGTCAAGCTTGTTGCGGATAAGACACCGGCACAGCCAAAGGATGTTGTACTGGATGTTGAAAACCTGACCGTTGCATCGAAGAATCACAATAATAATGCTGTAAAGCATGTTTCCTTCAATGTACGTCAGGGAGAGATTGTATGTATCGCAGGTATTGACGGCAATGGCCAGACAGAACTTGTCTATGGCATTACTGGTCTGGAACCTGCAAAGGAAGGCAAGATTACGATCTGCGGTAAAGATGTCACAAATGCATCAATCCGTGAAAGATCAGCCGAGATGTCTCATATTCCAGAGGACCGTCATAAGCATGGTCTGATCCTGGAATATCCATTGGATTACAACATGGTCCTGCAGAGATACTGGCAGCCGGAATTTACAACCAAGGGCGGCTTCTTAAAGAAGGATGCCATTCGCAAATATTCGGATGAATTGATTGAAAAGTTTGATGTCCGTTCTTCACAAGGTTCCGATACGATGACAAGATCGATGTCTGGCGGAAATCAGCAGAAGGCAATTGTTGCCCGTGAATTGAGCAAGGAACATAAACTGTTAGTTGCTGTACAGCCGACCAGAGGTCTGGATGTCGGTGCCATTGAATTTATCCATCGTCAGATCATTGATTCCAGAGATGCCGGGGATGCTGTATTACTGGTCTCACTGGAACTGGAAGAAGTCATGAACTTATCTGATCGTATCCTTGTTATGTATGAAGGTGAGATCGTCGGTGAATTAGATCCAAAGAAGATTACAACAGAAGAGCTCGGTCTGTATATGGCTGGTGCCAAAAGGGATACACAGAAAGGAGCTGAATAAACATGAAGAATAAAAAGAGTTTCATGGAAAATCCTGCCGTGCAGGGTATTCTCTCAGCTTTGATCTGTATCGTGATTGGTGTCTTGATTGGTTATATTGTGCTGCTGGTCATCAACCCTGCGGAAGCAGGAACCGGTATCATGGCAATCATGAAGAACTTCTTCAACTATCCAATCGGCAAGATTGGTATGAAGTACTTTGGCAGTACGTTAGTAAAGACAGCACCATTGATCATGTGTGCATTGTCCATCTGCTTCTGCTACAAGGTAGGCTTATTTAACATTGGTGCTGCCGGACAGTATGTTGTCGGTGCTGGTGTTTCTCTCTATACCGCATTGGCATGGGGACTGCCTTGGTATCTCTGCATCATTCTTGCAGGTCTAGGCGGTGCATTGAGCGGATTATTGATTGGTGTTCTGAAAGCATTCCTGAATGTCAACGAAGTCATTTCCGGTATCATGCTGAACTGGATCTCCTTATACTGTGTCAATATGTTATTGACAGGTGTCAAGGAACCATCTTCTCCATATACACTGCCGCTGACAGGACATGGCAACGCCGGTCTGATTCCATCACTTGGTTTAAGTACTTTATTCAACAATGATAAGGTCACCATTGCAATTCCATTATCGATTCTCTTTGCTATTCTTGTCTGGGTCATTCTGGATAAGACAAAGTTCGGTTACGAATTAAAAGCAACCGGCTATAACAAGAATGCGGCAAAGTATGCAGGTATGAAGGAAAAGAAGAATATTATCATCGCATTGGCAATCGGCGGCGCATTAGCAGCCATTGGTGCATCCTTCTTGTATCTGAGCGGCATTGAAAACTGGGAAGTCGGCAGAAGTTCGGTACCTGGCATGGGCTTCAATGGTATCGCTGCGACCTTCTTAGGTGCCTTGAATCCAATTGGTTCGATTTTCTCTTCGTTCTTCATTCAGCATATTACCGATGGTGCTGTGTTCTTGGATAAGACCGCATTCCCATCTCAGATCCCAGATCTGATTACCGCAATCATTATTTATCTCTGCGGCTTCATGGGATTCATCAAGATGCTGCTGGCTGGCAAGAAAAAGAATAAAGCTGCTCCATCTGCGGAAACAAAACAGGAAGGAGGAAAACAATAATGGTACTTTTACTACAGTACATGTTGTTATTTGCCTCTGTATTGGCATTAGTCGCCTTAGGCGGCTGCTTCTCAGAACATTCTGGTGTCATTAACCTGGGTCTGGAAGGTGTCATGGTCATCGGTGCGTTAGGCGGTGCCTTGGTATTGAAGTATATGCCAGCAGGTTCTCCGGCTGCCTTGATTGTTATTCTGACAGTCATCGGCGCAGTGATCTGCGGTGCCTTATATTCATCTTTGTTAGGTATTGCGGCCATCAAGTTCAATGCTGATCAGACTTTGGTCGGTACTGCTATGAACATGCTGGCAACAGCTGTTGCTTCGGTCTTGGTCAAGGCAATCAACCTTTCGGAAGATTCTTCCAATACTTCATCCGTTGTTACGTACATTGAAAACAAACCAGCATTAACATTGAGAATTGGCGATTTTGAATTCAACTGGTTCATGCTGCTGGCATTGCTTGCTGTCATTGGTGCGTACATACTGCTCTATAAGACGAAGTTTGGTCTTCGTTTAATGGCATGTGGTGAAAACCCACAGGCTGCTGACTCGGTTGGTATCAATGTCTATAAGATGAGATGGGCTGGTGTCCTGCTGTCTGGTGTCCTGGGTGGACTCGGCGGTATTGCATATATCACGGCTGGTTCTTCCTGGACGTTTGAAACAGGTGTTGCAGGTTATGGCTTCTTAGCATTAGCGGTCATGATCTTCGGCCAGTGGAAGCCGCAGCGGATCATTCTTGCGGCATTGCTGTTCGGTTTCTTCCGTGCATTAGGTTCTGTCTATTCTGGTATTGATTGGCTTGCGGCAATGAATATTCCAAGTACAATTTATAACCTGATGCCGTATATCATCTCCTTAGTTGTATTGATGTTCTCCTCACGGAATTCGGCAGCGCCAAAGTCCGAAGGAATTCCTTACGACAAGGGAAGCAGATAATCATTCAGCGAAAGCATCTCTGCGGAGATGCTTTTTTTGACCCTTGAAATGTGGTACGATAGCGGGACACGTGAGGTACAGCATGAAACAGGAAAGAGATTTTCCTTCGTTTACAGTAACGAAGAAACAAGAAGCGAATATAAAGAATGGACATCCTTGGATCTATGAGGATGAGATTACCGAGGCACCGGAAGAGGTTGCCAATGGGGCAATCGTTGATGTGTTTGGCAAGAAGCAGAACTATCTTGGTACAGGGTTCTACAGCGCGCAGTCAAAGATCCGCATTCGTTTGTTAGGCAATAATGCCAATGAAAAGTATGACGATGCTTTCTTTGCACGGAAAGTAAAATATGCACTTGATTACCGTCGGACTGTCATGGGCGATGATTTTGATGCCTGCCGTTTGATCCATGGGGAAGCGGATGGCTTGCCTGGATTAACGGTGGATCGGTATCATAATCTGCTGGTTGCGGAAGTGGAGTCCTTTGGCACAGACCTGCATAAAGAATGTATCTATCAAGCCCTGCTAGAAGAACTGCAGGCGATGGGAGAGACCATCGAAGGCATCTATGAGCGCAATGAAGGAGAGCTTCGTAAAAAGGAAGGATTGAGTCAATACAAGGGGTGGTATGGAGAAAAACATCCAGCCAGCTGTATTACCAATATCGTTGAGAACGGCATTCAGTATGAAGTGGATGTCGAGAATGGACAGAAGACAGGTTTCTTCCTGGATCAAAAGTATAATCGGGTCGCAGTCCGTAAGATTGCGAAGGATAAAACGGTCTTAGACTGCTGTACGCATACTGGTTCCTTTGCGATGAATGCAGCAATGGGCGGTGCCAAGAGCGTCACTGCCATGGATATCAGTGAGTCTGCTTTAGAGATGGCCGCGAAGAATGCTGAGATCAATCATCTGCATCTTGAATTCAAACAAGGGGATGTCTTTGAAGTCTTAGCACAGTTCAAACAGGAACATGCCTTCTTTGACTTCATTATCCTGGATCCGCCAGCTTTCACAAAGAGTCGTAAGACTTTCCACAATGCCCGGAAGGGATACTTGGAGATCAATACCGAGGCAATGCAGCTGCTTCCACGTGGCGGATATTTAGCGACGGCCAGCTGTTCTCACTTCATGCCAAAGGAAGAGTTTGAAAAGATGCTGCTGGATGCAGCTAAAAATGCCGGTGTACAGATCCGTTTGATTGAACGCCGCGGTGCAGCTCCGGATCATCCGGTGATGCCGGCCATCGAAGAAACGGAATACTTGAAATTCTATCTGCTCCAGATTCTATAAAAAGGCTCAAAAGAGCCTTTTTTTCGTAGTCATTTATACATATAAAAATAATATATTAGCAACATTCACTGTATTATACAATACCCAAAATTGCGAAAATAACGAAAAAATGATAAAATAGGAATGTTAGGAAAGTGAGGTGTTGATATGTATAAAATTAATGATGTGGTTGTATTCAGAAGAGATGTCTGTAAGATTGTCGGAAAACACAGAAGTGATTTCACGGGAGAACAGTGTTACATTCTTGTCCCTTACTATAACCAGGACGGTTCTGTCAGAATGCAGGTCCCAGTAGCGAACAAGGGTGGCCATCTGCGTGATTTGATCACGAAGAAGCAGATTGAGGATCTGATCCAGAATACACCGGATCTCGAAACACTGGCAAATAAGCCGGCGAATATGAAATCACAGTATGCGGCATTATTAAAGACCGATGAACTTTCGGATCTGGTACGTATCATCAAGACCTCATACGGAAGAAACAAGGCTCGTATGGAACAGCATAAGAAGCTGGCCTCCATTGATGACGAGTATCTGCAGAAGGCAGAGAAGTATCTGTACGATGAGATCAGTGTGGCATTGAACATGTCCTTTGATGAATCGAAGCAGTTCTTCGAAGATGAAGTCGCAAAGGCAAAAAGAAATTAAGAAACGAAAAGAGAAGACGATATGACCAAGAACGATACCCTGCTGCAGTGCTTTGAGTGGTATCTTCCAGAAGATGGTACTTTCTGGAAGAACGTTGAGGACATGGCGTCCTCTTTTTCTCATGAGGGAATCACCTGCGTATGGCTGCCGCCGGCTTATAAAGGGCAGGGCGGAACGCACGATGTTGGGTATGGTGTCTATGATATGTACGACCTGGGTGAGTTTGATCAGAAGGGCACGGTACGTACCAAGTATGGAACCAAGGCAGAATATCTGTCCTGTGTCAAAGCACTTCAGAAGAACGGCATTGCGGTCGTTGCGGATATTGTCTTCAATCACCGCATGGGCGGTGATGAAAAGGAAACGGTCATGGCTATTGAAGACAATCCAGCCAATCGCGAACAGGATATTTCGGGACCAGAGGAGATTGAGGCATGGACCAAGTTCACCTTCCCTGGCCGAAAAGGAAAATACAGTACGTTTCAATGGGACCATACCTGTTTTGATGGAACGGATTGGAATGACCGTACGAAGAAGAGCTCGATCTACCGTTTTGCGGATAAACAATGGGACCCGGATGTTGACAATGAAGACGGCAACTATGACTATCTGATGGGATGCGATTTAGATATGGGCAATCCTGCTGTACGGCAGGAACTGGATGACTGGGGCAGATGGTATCTGAATCTGGTCAAGCCGCAGGGAGTACGGCTTGATGCGGTCAAGCATATAGAATTCACATTCTTTGAGGACTGGCTCAATCAGATGCGTACAGATACCAATAACCCGGATCTGTTTGCGGTCGGAGAATATTGGAATGCGGACTGCGGCAAGCTCCTGCATTATCTGGATGTAAATAATAACTGTTTATCGCTGTTTGATGTGGCACTGCATTTTAACTTCTTCAATGCCGCAAATAACTCAGGATATTTTGACATGGGTTCGCTGTTGAACAATACAATTGTGTCCCAGCGGCCGATGAATGCTGTCACGTTTGTGGATAATCATGATACCCAGCCGGGACAGGGACTGTCTTCGTTTGTGGCAGGATGGTTCAAGCCATTGGCATATGCGGTTATCCTTCTGCGGAAAGATGGCCTGCCTTGTGTGTTCTATGGTGATCTGTTTGGCATTCCGCATGATAATGTATCTGCGGTGCAGGGATTGAAGGAAATGATGGAAGTGCGCAGTGACTATGCCTATGGCGAACAGTGCGATTACTTCGATAATCAGGATGTGGTCGGCTGGACCAGAGAAGGTGATGCCGAACATGCCGGTTCTGGGATTGCGGTGCTCTTAAGTGATGGACCTGGCGGCGAGAAGACTATGTATGCCGGACCATCGCATGCGGGTGAGACCTACGTGGATGTCTTGAAACAAGTTAAAGAAGAAGTTGTTATTGGCAATGATGGCAATGCGCTGTTTAAATGCAGCGGCGGCTCCGTCAGTGTATGGATGCCAAAACAGAGTGCAGAGAAAGTATGGGCTTTGAAATAAAAGCCCTTTTTCTTTGGTATAATGAGAGACATGAAATTATTTCGTGAATACCGCGGTCTGCGGCGGGAAAACTATATCTTGTTCATCAGTCGGATGATGACAGCTTTAGGCCAGATGATTTATCCGATGCTGACACTGATTCTGTCACAGAAGCTACAGATGAATGCAGGTGCAATCGCCCTTGTGATGGTCATCTATAGTATCCTCTGTATTCCGGCGGGATTGCTGGGCGGCAAACTGGCGGATACTTTTTCCAAAAAGAAGATCCTGATTTTCTGCAATGGTATCGCAGGCATCTGTTTTCTGATCTGTGCGTGCATGCCGTTATCCATATTTTCCATGTGCATCTATGCCTTTGGCGTGATTGTTTCACAGATTCAGAACCCTGCATACAGTGCACTGATTGCGGATGTGACTGATTCGAAAGACCGTGAGCGTGCCTATTCCATGAGCTATCTAGGCATGAATCTTGGCATGGTCTTATCACCAACAATTGCCGGCTTTTTATTTAATGATTATTTATGGCTGATGTTCTTGTTCAATGCGGCAGCACTTTTGACCAGTACTGCCATGATTTATTTTTTTCTTCAAGATGCAAAACACATCACAGCTTCAGAACTGTCCTATGAAACAGGAGAGACAAATGTGTCTGCTTTTACTGTCTTGAAACAGAACAAGATTATCCTTGTTTTCTTCCTGATCATGGCAATTGATTCTGCGGTATACAATCAATACGGCTATTTGATTCCCTTGGATCTTGGCACAGTCCATGGCAGTGACAGTGCGATGATCTATGGTGCGTTATCTTCTTTGAACTGCCTAGTTGTCGTTGTTTTTACACCTTGGATCACGCGGGTCTTCAGTCATACCGTGGAAACAAAGAAATTCTTGATCAGTGATATTCTGATGGTCGGCAGTTATGCGATGTTCCGGCTGTGCCTTGGCATCGTGCCGGCATATTATCTGGTGATGATGGTCTATACGTGGGGCGAAATTTTCCGGACCATTGCCTCGGATCCATACTTGACGCGGCGGATTCCGCAGTCCCACCGCGGCCGATTAATGTCCTTCAATAATGTTGGCATGGTTGCGGCATATGCATTATCAGAATTGGTTGTTGGTCAATGCTATGACAGACTTGGCAGTATTGCTGCCTGGATCTTTGTGATTGCTTTTGGCAGTATCTCAATCGTTTTAGAACTGTGGCTGATCAAAGCCGACCGACGTGTCTATCGGGAAATATATCAAAAACATAGTTGACGAAGAACCCTGTTTTAGTGTTAAATAGTCAAGTAACGTGAGGGAGTAATCTGCTCCATAGAGCAGCAGAT
>Ga0183095_10079_pt1 | contig 88484 bp, 65 predicted proteins | sample BioMet4_FD_130346 | JGI IMG/M metagenome (GOLD analysis project Ga0183095, IMG submission 130346) | Microbial communities from bioreactor (seeded with sewage sludge) at LBNL, California, USA - Biofuel metagenome 4 (v2) (version 3) | ecosystem: Engineered > Bioreactor > Anaerobic > Unclassified ...
TTCGCTATTGCTTCTTCTCGCCCACGTCTCACGATGTGAACCTTGCAAGTTGCTATGGGGTTCGTCGATAGCTACGCCCCTGGTGGACTTTCACCACAGACTTACGGCATGCCCGTCATACTAAAAAAAACGGGCGGCCATGCGGCCGCCCGAAAAAGTAGTCTTTTATCGATATTACTCTGTGAATGCTGCTGGTACAGGGATGCGCTCTGACATCATGTTCATCAGAACGTCTGTGCACGGCAGCTCGTCAACCAGTTTCGCGTCGGAAACTGCAACGAACTTAGGCTCGTAAGGGATGAATACTCCGCCGAGTACTTCGCCTTCCTCTGCGTATTTGTACATAGGAAGTGAATCGTTCATTTCATCGGAGATATCGAACTCGTCTTCGAATCCGAATTCTTCCTCGAATACGTGGGCCAGCTCAGCTGCGATCTCCCAGTTGCTGAAGTCGACTTCTTCGTCGATTGCCTTTTCTACCGGCATCAGTCTGCGTTCAGTGTTGGTGAACGTGCCCTGAGTGCTGGCAAATCCGGTTCCCGGCAGGAATACGTCGGCATTGCATGCTGTATCGGTCAGGAATATGTCTGAAACTCCCAGGAACTCAAGACCTGAGAAGTCAACTCCCTTAGGATCTTCGCCGAAGATCATCAGGCCTTTGACGCCTTCCATGGCCTCTGCGCCTGCGTAGATACCCATGTCAGCCAGACCCTGTGAATTGTTCTTTGGCTTAACTTCCAGTATGCCGTCACGAGGTTTTCCGATATGTCCGGAAACCAGAGCGATCTCAGCGATCAGCTCGGCTGCCTCATAGGACAGAACATTCTGCTGGAATACGAACATTGCCTTCTTGGCATTGGCGTACAGTTCAGCAACAGCTTTGCTCTCTTCGCATGGCTCGACACCTGAAATGCTCTGTTTGAATTCTTCGAATCCAGGTACATCGCTGGTCTTGCCCATATCGATTAGGGCCTTGGCCATTCTCTTCAGGAACTCAAGGCTGTTATCTGCATCGATGACCTTGGCGGCAAAGTCGAACTTGGTCTGTGCTTCAGGTGTGTTGATGACAACGACCTGAGCACCTGCCTCAGCGGCCTGCTTGATCTTGTTCCAGATAACTGCGTTCCTGTTCTTCAGGAATCCAGGTACGATTATAACGTTAGTTGAAAGCAGCTCGTCGATGGTGTTAGGGGAAGCCTCGTGGCCCATTCCCAGAACAGCGTTGACTCCGCTCTTTCTCTTATTGAACGTGAAGGTCCTGGCACCGATGACATCAGCGAACTTCTTCATTGCATAAGCTTCTTCGTTGGTGTATCTGTCGGAGATAGCCACCGCGATAGCGTTCTCTCCGTGTCTTACCTTAACAGCTTCCATCTTCTTGGCAGCAAGTACCAGAGCCTCATGATAATCAGTAACTCTGAACTCATCGCCGTCCTTGACCATAGGATCTACCTCTTTGCCCTCGAGCAGTGAAGCATCAAATCCCCATTTGCCCTTGGCACAGCAGATTCCTGCGTTTACAAAGCCTTCCTTGTCAGGATTTGCCTTGATCAGCATGTCGCCGTATGATTCCAGCTCGAGTGAGCAGCCAACGGAACAATATGAGCAGGTTGTGTAAGTGATCTCAGTCTCCAAAGGTACTTCCTTCTGTATGGTAAGTCTTTCCTGCAGAGCACCGGTCGGGCAGCAGCTTACGCACTGTCCGCAGGATTCGCATCCTGACTCGGCCAGCGGTTTCTCCATAGTCGGCTTAACTACTGTATCGAATCCTCTGTGTACAAGGCCAAGAGCACCAACGCCCATTACCTCGTCGCAGACTCTTACGCAGAGTCCGCAGAGGATGCATTTGTCCGGATCTCTGACGATGAACGGATGGTCGTCCTCAAACTCAGTCAGGTTCTTGTCGCCTGCGAATCTGTCGGATTTTACTCCATACTCGTTAGCCAGCTCTACAAGTTTGCACTCATAGTAGTCGTGGCATCCGCACTCAAGACATCTGCTGGCTTCTGCAACGGCCTGCTCTTCAGTAAGTCCGTCAAATACTACTTCTGAGAAGTTGTCTTTTCTCTCGGAAGGAGTCAGCTGATCAGCCTTTTCTCTGCAGAGTCTCTCTCTGTCTTCAAAGGTCTTCTCCGTGATGTCGTCTCTTTCAACAAAGAAAGGCTTCTCGTATTTGATCTCTTCTCCATTGAGATAAGCGTCGATGACTTCTGATGATTTCTGTGCGTCGGCAATTGCCTCTACAGCAATGGAAATCTTGTCATTTCCGCAGTCACCACCGGCAAATACGCCAGGGATGCTGGTCATGAAGGTCTCAGGATCATATGCGATGGCATTCTTTCTTGTCTTGTCACATTCAAAGATACTTGCATCTACAGCCTGTCCTATTGCCAGGATCATTGTGTCGATCTCGATTGTCTCAGTCTTGCCCTCTACAGGTACAGGACGGCGACGACCGGATTCGTCAGGCTCGCCCAGTTCCATGCACTGCAGTACTACCTGCTTTACATGACCGTTCTCATCCTTGACGATCTCCAGCGGATTGGTCAGGTTCTTGAAGATAACGCCCTCTTCCTCAGCCTCTTCGATCTCGATGGCATCAGCAGGCATTTCATCCTTGGTTCTTCTGTAAATATTGTAAACTTCTTCTGCACCCAGTCTGATAGCAGTTCTGCACGCGTCCATGGCAGTGTTTCCGCCGCCGACGATGGCTACCTTCTTGCCGAAGTCGAAGTCTTCATTTCTGACTACCTTGCGCAGGAAGTCGATGCCGCCGATAACTCCGTCAGCATCCTCGCCCGGGCAGCCGACGCCTGTCGAAACCCATGCTCCGATACCAAGCAGTACCGCGTCATAATCGTCTCTGATAGTTTCAAAGGCGATGTCTACGCCAACCTTGGTGTCAGGTATCATCTCAACGCCCATGGCCTGAATGACATCGATCTCGTCATCCAGAACTTCCTTAGGAAGTCTGTACTCAGGGATGCCATATCTCAGCATGCCGCCGAACTTAGGCATTGATTCAAATATAGTTACCTGATGTCCCATTCTGCGCAGGAAGTATGCTGCGGAAAGTCCCATAGGACCGCCGCCGATGACAGCGACTGATTTTCCGGATTCCTCGTCGATTTCTGGAACAAAAGGTTCGATGCTGGCAAGATCCATATCGCCTGCAAATCTCTTGATGGATGCGATGCTGATCGGCTCGTCGATCAGTCCGCGGCGGCATTTGTCCTCACAAGGATGAGGGCATACACGGCCGATAGCTGCAGGAAGTGGTATTCTTTCCTTGATCAGCTCATTTGCCTTCTCATATTCGCCGTTGGCAACCAGACCTACATAGCCCTGGCAGTCGGTTCCTGCAGGACATGCCAGTGAGCACGGTCCCTTGCAGTCGCCGTTATGGTTGGAAATCAGCAGTTCCAGATTTGTCTTCCTTGACTCAAGGACTCTCTCTGTGCTGGTCATTACCACCATTCCCGGAGCGATCTCAGTAGCACATGCCTTGCAGAGTTTAGGATTGCCCTCGACCTCTACAACGCAGAGTCCGCAGGCTCCGTATATCGTTGTTCTTTCATCAAAGCAAAGAGTTGGAATGAAGATGTCATTCTCTCTTGCAACCTCCAGAATCGTCTGTCCAGGAAGGCCGAATACTTCTTTGCCGTCAATATTCATTCTAAATTGTTTCATAGTAATTCCTCCTTCCCTACTTTCTGATTATTGCATCGAACTTGCAATGCTCTTCGCACTTGCCGCACTTTATGCACTTCTCCTGGTCGATGACGTGAAGTCCCTTGACCTCTCCGCTGATAGCGTCGACCGGGCAGTTCCTTGCGCAAAGAGTACATCCTTTACAATTATCAGTGATCTCAAAGTGGATCAGAGCCTTACATGACTTGGCAGTACATGTATGTCTGTAAATATGATCCTCATATTCATTTCTGAAATATCTGATCGTTGAAAGTACAGGGTTTGGAGCTGTCTGTCCAAGTCCGCACATAGCGCCGTCCTTGATCTTCTGAGCCAGCTCTTCCAGCTTCTCGATGTCTCCATCCTCGCCTTTGCCCTGAGTGATCCTCTCCAGGATCTCCAGCATTCTCTTGGTACCGATACGGCAGTAGTTGCACTTTCCGCAGGATTCCTTCTTTGTGAAATCAAGGAAGTATCTTGCCATGTCTACCATGCATGTATCCTCGTCCATTACGATCATTCCGCCTGAACCAACGATAGCGCCGGTCTTGACGATGTCTTCATATGTTACAGGAGTGTCATCCAGCGCTGCAGGTATACAGCCGCCTGAAGGTCCGCCCATCTGAACGGCCTTGAACTGTCTGTCGTTCTTGATGCCGCCGCCGATGCCGTAGATAACGTCCTTAAGCTTCAGTCCCATAGGAACCTCTACAAGTCCGCCCTTCTTGATCTTTCCTGCCAGAGCGAATACCTTGGTTCCGGTGGAAGGAGCCTTGCCCAGTCTGGCAAATGCTTCGCCGCCGTTTTCAATGATCCATGCCACGTTGGCATAAGTCTCAACGTTGTTGATGTTAGTAGGCAGCTGCCAGTATCCCTTTGCTGCAGGGAAAGGCGGCTTAAGCCTCGGCATTCCTCTTTCACCTTCCAGTGAAGCGATCAGCGCTGTTTCCTCACCGCATACGAATGCGCCGGCACCAGCCTTGATCCTGATATCGAAGTGTCTTCCCGTTCCGAAGATGTCATCTCCCAGGAAGCCCTTTTCTCTCGCCTGATCCATGGCGATCTCAAGTCTCTTGATAGCCAGAGGATACTCAGCACGGCAGTATATGATGCCCTCGGTAGCTCCCATTGCGAAACCGCCGATGATCATTCCTTCAAGTACTGAATGAGGATCTCCCTCAAGTACCGATCTGTCCATGAATGCACCCGGATCTCCTTCGTCGGCGTTACATACCATGTACTTTTCCCTGCCCGGATTGTTCTTGGCCGCGTTCCACTTGAACCATGTCGGGAATCCCGCGCCGCCTCTTCCTCTCAGGTTGGAAACCTTGATTATTCCGATGACCTCGTCCTGTGTCATCGAAGTGACTACCTTGCGGGCTGATTCATATCCGCCTACAGCAATGTACTCATCGATATGCTCAGGATCGATGACTCCGCAGTGGCGAAGTACAACTCTCTCCTGCTTTGCCAGGAACTGCTGGTCTTCTTCAGTTATCGCGTACTCCTCGACAGGCTTTCCGCCCTTGAGATGTTCAGCGACTATTTTCTCTACTCTGTCCGGCTGTACCTTGACATATCTGGTCATTTTGCCGTTGTCGTCATATACATCGACGATTGGCTCCAGATAACATGTACCTACGCATCCCGTAAGATCCATATCTACCGATACATCCTGCTTCTTCAGCTGTTCTACAAATTCAGCCTGTGTTTTCAGTGCTCCGGTGGCGATACCGCAGCTACCCTGTCCAATTACTACTTTCATATCCGCACCTCCTAAGCTCTTTCCCTGATGTCAGCCAGGATCTGCACTACTTTGTCCTTGGTCAGGTTTCCGTATGTCTCGTTGCCGTCGCCGCTTCTGACCATCATTACAGGAGCAAGTGAGCAGCATCCCAGGCAGGCAACGTTGTTCAGTGTGAACACGCCGTCCTCTGTGGTCTCGCCGTCCTGAATGTTAAGATACTCGCAAACAGCTTCCTCGATGTTGTCGGCACCGTTTACGTGACATGCCGTTCCCTTACACAGCATGATCAGATATTTGCCTATCGGCTTGAGTCTGAACTGTGCGTAGAATGTAGCTACTCCGTAGATTTTTGCAGGCTTTACACCCGTAGCTTCTGAAATATAATTGATGGTGTCAACAGATAAATATCCGTAGATATCCTGGGCCTGCTGTAAAATAGTGATCAGGCTCCCAGGCACCTTAGCGTACTTGTCCAGAACCGGATTCAAATCCTTAAATTCTTCCCGTCTGGTTGCGCCACAAGATTTTTTTTCACTCATGAATGATTCCTCCTGTTGCAAAATTAAACTATTACTAAAATATTATACTTAATTTTTACTAATAAATCAATGATGTATACATATTTATTTACTCAGATAAAGCATGAACCGAAAAGGAATCAGCGAATTTCCAGCTGATTCCTTTTTGTTACACACTATTCCTCAGGCAGCTCTTCCTCGGGCAGCTCCACCTGCGGCCGTTTTCTGGTGAACCTGCTGAAATCTATCTCCATGATGAACAAAGATGAGACCATGAGCAATTCTCCCAGGTAACCTCTTGCCGTCAGGATCTCTCCCGCGAGGAAGAAAGCCGTAACTCCTGCAAATACCGGTTCCAGTGAATAAATGATGCCCACATGAGATGCTTCCGTATACTGCTGCGCTATTGGCTGGATTATGAAGGCCAGTCCGGTGCAGAACAATGACAGGAAGATGACCGTGCCCCACAACACAGGCGTGTCAGGTATCATCGGCGTTCCGATGATCAGACTCAGGACCAGCATGATCGTGCCTGTGACACCCAGTCCAAACACTCCCATCTGGTAAGGATCGACATCCTTGTTATTGACTGCTTTGTCTACAACAATAATATCGACCGCATAAGTCAGACCTGCCATCAGACTGAAGAGATCTCCCTTCAGGTTGTGCATGTTGAATGAAAAGTCCTCCTTAAGGGTCAGCAGCATGATGCCGAACATGCATACAGCCACAGCCAGCAGTATCTTTTTTGACGTCTTCTTTCTGAAAAGAACGTACTCAAGTATCGGCGTCGCTATGACCGTTGTTGAACAAAGAAAGGCTGCGTTTGAGAGGGTCGTATATTTCACCCCCAGAGTAGCACCGGAGTACACGAATACCAGTGTCGTGCCTACTGCCAGACTATATAGCAGCGTGGTCCGGCTGACAGTCTTCAGCTTCTTGAAGGAAAACAGTCCCGCCACAAAAAACGCTCCCAGAAAACGGTATGCGTTGAGAGTAAAAGCATCCATTGCGCCGAGGCAGATGTCCATAAAGTAATATGATAATCCCCAGCACAGTGTTACCAGCACCAGCATCATATCTGCCTTGAGTTCTGTCTTCCTGTTTATTTCCATGTTTTTTTCCTTTTAAATCTGTGCGATAAACAATTCCAGAGCCATCTGCGGTTCAAGTATCCCCGTAAGTATGGACGTATAAGCCTCATATATCCCTGACAGCATAGCTCTCAGCTTTTCCAGCGAATAGCGGCTGGCATATTTCATTACCTTCTTTATCCTGTAAGCGTTGATGCCTGTGTATTTATTGATCGCGTCCGCGTTTTTGGGCCCGCGCTCGCTGAGCAGGAACTCCTTGACCTCCACCATGAGCTCCACCTGGGAGATAATGGCCGCCGCGATGGGTATGGCATCATAGTTGTTGGCGTGGAGCTTGTTATATAGCACTTCCAGCGCCACCCTTTTGTTGTTGCCGCTTATACCGTCTATAAGGTCGAATATGAAGGTGTCATTGTCGCCTGAAACCGCCGAATCGATGTCCGCTGTTGTGATCACGCCTCCTTCGGCATGGGCGACGATCTTCCTGATGTCGTTTTCAAAATTATACAGCCTGTAGTCGCTTTCCGAATTTCCGTAGCCCGTGGCCTGAAGCAGATGATTCATGTCGGCATTGCTTATCCTCAGCCCGGCCTCCCTGAACCGTTTTCCCGCAAATGACTGCAGTTCCCGGTCCGACAATGCAACGAACTCGTAGCAGGTCCCCGTCTTTCGCAGCGCCTTTACCAGCGCCGACCCTCCGTCGGCCTCCTCACCGGAAAAAATCACCACCGCGCCGCTGTTCGGATTTTCAAGATATGAAATCAGTTCCTCTATATCGTTCTCCGTATAGCCCTTGGTGAGATGCTTGCTCTTCAGCGGCTTGAAATCCCTGACCCAGATCACTCGCTTTTCCGAAAGCATGGAAAATGTCTGACAGGCCTCGATGATGTTCCCTGTCGTCGCGCCGTCCTCATCCAGGATCACGTAATCCATGGCCTCCGTGGCCGGCGACACATATTTTTTCTTTATTATATCCACAGCCCATTTTACCAGATACTGCTCCTGGCCCGTCATCATTATGACGCTGCCGATGGCGCCTTCCTTTATTTCCTTAAGGAAAATATTGAAGCTGCGGTCTGTTTTCTTCTTTGAGTACATATGCTGATCTTACCTTCCCTGCTTATTATGCCGATTGCTCCGTCCCGGTCAGTCCTGTATAACATTATACATTTTTTCTCTATTTTTTCAATGACTTCGTTGGACGGATGTCCGTAATTGTTTTTTCCCACTCCTATTACAGCTGCAGACGGCGATACAGCCTCCAGAAATTCATCACAGGTGCTGAACCGGCTGCCGTGATGCGCCACCTTCAGGATGTCGGATCTCAGCTTTTTTGTTCCTTTATATTGTTCTATCAGCGCACGTTCTCCCTCAGCCGTGATGTCCCCGGTCACCAGCACCGACACGCCGTCCTTCACAACCCTGAATATCAGACTGTTGAGATTCTCATCATCTGTATCAGGATCCCTCTCCAGCGGCCACAGGATTTCAACGCTGCAGTTCCCGGACACTCTGATGATATCGCCGGCCCTGCCCTTTGTAATCTCCTCCCTGACCCGGAAGCACTTCGCAAGCTGAGTCAGGCCCAGATAATGATCCGTATGCAGATGGGTGGCCAGCGCCAGATCCACATCACCACAGCCGTTTTTCAGCAGATAAGGTTTCAGCGTCTTTCTGCCCACGTCATAATCGCGGCTGCCGCCGCCGTCTATGAGAATGTCCCGGTTCCCGTCCCTTACGTGCAGGCAGTCACCCTGTCCCACGTCTACAAAAATCATATCCGCCCTGTCAAAGGGACTCTGCCACTGAACAAAGGCAGCCGCGGTGATGATACCGGTCAGGGCCGCGAACAAAAGGATGCTTTTGAGTTTTTTCCGATGCCAGAGTACGGTGAAGAGTTCTGATACCAGGAACAGAGCCGTCACGTAAAGGCCCAGCACCAGCCACAGAGGCGGTGATACCGTCGAAACAGAGAAGGCCCCTCCCGCAGCCAGCGTTTTGTTCACATCGATCATAAGTTCAGCCATGGCGCAAACCACGGTGCCGGCAGGGCCCGCCGTCCCGATGACCATCGACAGCAGCAGCGCCCCTATCCCGGCAGGCACCAGTATCGACAGCAGAAAAATCACCGGGATGTTGCAGATAAGCGAAATAAGCGGTACGTAATTGAAAACATATGCCGTGTACGGCATCATCCCCAGCTGTACCGCCACCATGGCGCTGAACTCAGCCGGAAGAAACCGTTCCAGAAAAGGCCCGAAAAAGCATATGGATACGATGGCCAGAAATGACATCTGAAAGGCCGCGCCGAAAAGCGCCCATGGATTCAGGATCAGTATTCCCATGGCCACAGCTCCCAGGGCGGTCATCAGATCATAACGCCGGTCAAAGGCATCTCCCAGTGTGATGATCATTACCAGTACTATGGCTCTGGTCACGGACACTGACCACAGAGTGATGGTGCCGTAAAACACGAGAAATGTGAGGAAGGCCGCTGTAAGCAGCGGTGATCTGCGCCGCCTGCTTATCCTGCGGTAAAGCCCGTAGATGACTCCCACATGAAGTCCGCTGACAGCCAGCACGTGAGCTGTTCCGTTGGCACGGAAATCATCATACATATCTTCATCCATAGATCTGGTGTCTCCGAAGATGACGCCTCTGATGAGCTCGCGGTCACGTTCTCGGCATCTGAGTCCGCTGAGGAACCGTTCCCTGCTGCCGATGATCCACGCCATGGCCCTGTATTTCAGCGTTGGCGGCGTCTCAGTCAGCGTGAAGCCCGCACAGGTGGCCACGTGTGATATCTTGCGCGTCCTCAGATAACCGGCATAGTCAAAGGTCCTGGGATTTGCCGGTCCTTTGGGTGCCGAGATCACCGCCGTAAAATCGATGGTACGGCCCAGCAGCTTCCATGGATCGTCAAGTTTGTGATAGTACGAGACCAGTATCCGCTGGCCCCTGCACGCCCGTCCGTCGACCGTCAGCAGTCTGCATTCCAGTTTATATTTTTCTTCTTCATATTTATCCGTTCTTGTGATCCGGGCAGTGACGCGCGCGCCCTTTTCCGAATCAAAGCGGCTACCTGACGCCCAGTAAATGTCTGACGCGACCATAAGCAGGCAGCCGGCACAGTAAAACAGCATCAGTATCAGAGCCGTCACCCGCCGGACGGCGCTGATTTTGTTCCCCGCAGCCAGATAAATACCGACTGCGGCCGAGACAGCCGCCGTTAAAATGCTGACCTGGTATGCCAGTATGCCCAGCATCATCGTCAGGGAAGCCCACAATAATTTTCTTCTCATATCAAGCGCCTTTCAGGCACCCAATCCAACATTTACATTATATACCATTATTTTCCATGTTGCAACAGAGCCCTTGTTTTTACCATATATAAGAGGAATTTTCTTAACATTAATTAAGAAGTATGGTATAATAACGTGTATTATATTTTTTGTTATAGCTAGACCTCATAGAGATCGAAGAAGGAAAAGAAATATGCGTAGTGACAAGTACAAAAACAATAAAGAAGTGGCAACTGCAGTGACTAAAAGCAGTGCCGCTGCAGGCAGCAAGAAGAAGTACAAGCTCAACAAGAGGAAATTCCTGAAGTTTGTTCTTGCCATCATCCTTGCTCTCATAGTGATTCTGGCAGTCTATGTGATAGCGGTTATCGCCACGGCGCCAAAGATAGACACCAGCCAGATCTACACTGTCCTCACTCAGAGCTCCGTGATTTATGATAAAAACGGAAAACAGGTAGACAGCGTCTATTCTGGTGAAAACAGGACAAATGTTAAATACAGCCAGATGCCGAAGAATCTTATCAATGCCTATGTGGCGCTTGAGGATAAGACCTTCTGGTCTCACCACGGCTTTAACTTTGTAAGAATACTCGGAGCCATCAAGGACTCCGTTACCTCAGGCGGTCAGGTCAGCGGCACAAGCACCATAACCCAGCAGCTGGCAAGGAACGTATTTCTCAAGAAGGATATGTCCAAGCGCAATCTGAAACGTAAGATCAGAGAAGCATGGTACACCGTTCTGCTGGAAAAGAATCTGTCCAAGAAACAGATAATTGAAGCTTACCTGAACACCATCAATCTGGGATACGGTACCTACGGCGTCGAAGCGGCGTCAGAGGCGTATTTCTCAAAGAGCGTCAAGGACCTGACTCTGGAACAGTGCGCTGCCCTGGCATCTCTGCCGCAGGCGCCTACTTCCTATGCGCTGGTCCAGATACTGGACAACAGCCAGGTAAAGACCACAAACGACAATATACTTAAGAGATCTTCCATCGGCACCTACGTCATCAACGACGCCAGCAAAGACCGTCGTGAAACGTGTCTGAAACTGATGAAACAGCAGGGATATATAACCCAGGCCCAGTATGACAAGGCCGTCAAGGTTTCTCTGAAGAAGATGCTGAATCCAAGCTTCACCACAGGCGGCAACTCATCCATGTCATACTTTACGGATTATGTCGTGAACCAGGTCATCAAGGATCTGGAGGAACAGGACAACCTTTCCTATGATGATGCCTGGGAAAAGGTATACAAAGGCGGACTGAAGATCTATTCTACTATGGACTCAACGGCCCAGAAGGTTATCCAGAAGGAATTCAAAAACGATTCAAACTTCCCTTCCCCGACCAACATCAAGTATGACAGCGCGGGAAACATCCTGAATTCCAAGGGTCAGATCGCAATGTACGATTATAACGATTTCTTCAGCGATGGTGTTTTCACATTCAAGAGCGGAGAGATTACCAAGAAATCTGACGGTTCTCTGGTCATCAAACATGACAAGAGACTGAAGATCTATAAGACAACGGTCAGCGGAAAAACCGATTACAGTATCGAATTCCCTACCATGTATGTCTTCAAGAACAGCAAGCTTTACTCCATTTCAGGAGGATATGTAAATATCCCTCAGAAATACAAGTCACTGAACAGTGACGGCGACGTGGTCGTTTCCGCGTCATATGTAAACAGCAAAGCAGGCAAGGCCTTCTTCAAGATCAGCGGCAGCACCGTTTCGCTTCCTGACACCAGCTACACTCTTAATCAGCGTGTCATCCAGCCTCAGGCTGCTATGACCATCGTCGATAACTCGACAGGAGAAGTAAGAGCCATGGTAGGCGGAAGAAAGACTTCAGGAAAGCTGCTCTACAACAGAGCAACTGCCACCAGGCAGCCCGGATCATCCATCAAGCCGCTTGCGGTTTACTCGGCGGCCCTGCAGCAGAGCGCTGAGGAGCATGCGGACGGCAAGACTCATACTTTCACCAATTACGGCATTGACAGTCAGGGAACTCAGGGCTGGGGCAAATACATAACAGCCGGTTCAATAGTAGTCGATGAAAAGACCACCATAGACGGCAAGGTATGGCCTCAGAACTCGGGCGGCGGCTACAGCGGCAAACAGACACTGCGTACTGCCATCAAGAACTCCATAAATACCTGTGCAGTCAAGATATACCTTCAGGTTGGATCCTCATATTCATCCTCCATGGTAAAGAAATTCGGAATCACTTCCCTGGACACCAGTGGTTCAGTCAACGACCTGAATCCTGCAGCTCTGGCACTCGGCGGTATGACCAGCGGCGTTTCCACTCTGGAAATGGCCAATGCCTACACCACCTTCCCTAACAACGGGACCAAGGCCAAGAAGACCATCTGCTACACCAAGGTAAAAGACGGTTCAGGCAAGACCCTGCTGACAAAATCCGATGCCGATACGACACGGGTACTTGACAAAGGCGTAGCCTGGATCATGACAGATCTCCTCAAAGGTGTAGTTGCAGGAGGAACCGGTACTTCAGCCTCCATCTCAGGTGTTACTGTAGGAGGTAAGACAGGTACTACAAGTGATGAATACGATATCTGGTTCGACGGATTTACCCCTTCCTACTCCGCTTCACTGTGGATAGGAAATGATGTAAACATTCAGCTGTCCAGCATGAGTGGATACGCTGCGGCACTCTGGGGAAGAATCATGAATCAGGTTCCAAACTGCAAGAAAGGCTCATATAAGTCGATGCCTTCAGATGTAACGAGGACCAACGGCGAATACTACATAAACGGTACCTACAGCGCCGTATCCTATAAGGATACAACCAAGACGGCAACCATATGTACAGACACAGGCTACCTGGCAACTCCTTCCTGCCCTAATACAGAGAAGAAAACATACAACACCGCCAATGGCGAATACCCGCCTAAATACTACTGTTACAAGCACAACAGCGATCCGGACAAGTATCCTATAAGTCCTGACAAGACCATTTCAACAAATCAGGACAAGAAGACCGAGGATAAGACAACCAACGACAACGTCACGGAAAACAACAACGACACCGGTAACGGCAACGGAAACGGCAACGGAAACGGCAATACCAACAGTAACGGTACCAGCACAAACAACAGCAGCGGTAATTCGACGACTACAGGTAACTGATACTGACATCTATACATTATGAATCAAAAGAGGAAAGCTCAGTCTGACTGAACTTTCCTCTTTAATTTGTCGATGTTATTCCTTGACGCTCCGGGCCAGCGGCACGATCCTGGCTAGCATCGAGGATTTCTGATCGATGTTCTGTAATATGGAGCGAAAAAGACGAATGATATCCAGATTGCCATGCCAGCGGCACGATCCTGGCTAGCATCGAGGATTTCTGATCGATGTTCTGTAATATGGAGCGAAAAAGACGAATGATAGCCAGATTGCCACGCCAGCGGCACGATCCTGGCTAGCATCGAAGATTTCTGATCGATGTTCTGTAATATGGAGCGAAAAAGACGAATGATAGCCAGATAGCTCCACGCCTGCAGCTCGATTCCGGCTATCATCGAGGATTTATGATCGATATTTAATTGACCCAGACTTTTTTTGCCTTGCTCCAGGAGCTGTATACTCTTGAACCGGTGGAATCAAGTTTGTATGCCCTCACCTTCACATAATAGTATCTGCTGCCGGCCAGTTTTGCTGTCCGCAGCTTGCCCTTGTATCTGATCTTATAGGTACTGTTACTGAAGGTCTTGGACCTGGAGTATTTGAACTGATAGGCTCTGGCCCCCGACACCGTACTGGCGGCAGCGTGGATCCTGCGGCTGGACGCATACAGGCTCTTCAGCTGTTTAGTGGCCACGGTGACTCTGGTCCAGTGAGCGTAATAAGTCCTGTCGGTCACCGCCAGTGATGAGGCGTATATCTTTTTACCGGCGCTCCTTGAATCATACCAGCCCGCAAATGTATAACCGCTTCTCCTGGCAGTCGGCAGCGTAGACAGAGAATTTCCTGATACTATATAACGTGAGCTCTGGCCTACCGTGCCTCCGTTACCGACAAAGGTCACGTTTATGCTGTTCTGGTCACGGATCTTCTTGGCAGCGAGCACAGCTTTGTCTGCGTTTACCAGACCGTAGCCGAAGTATTTATCCCAGCCGGTCGGGCCAAGATCTGTAGCCGTCTCGTACAGCGTCTCTCTGACCTGAGCCGGAGTGATGCCGGGATAGACCGAATACATGGCTGCCACCACACCGGCTACCACAGGCGAAGCCATGGAAGTGCCGGTCTCATAGCCGTAGTCCGTACCGTAGGTGCTGAGTATCTCCGTACCTGGCGCAGCGATATCTTTGTAATTGTTGTAATTGCTGTAGGATGCATGTGAGTCGTCCCAATTCACAGCCGTGACCGAAATGCATGTCTTATAATCTGCCGGGTAATTCGGCATCGAATCCCCGTCGTTTCCGGCCGCTGCGACTACGGTAACGCCCTGTGACTCACAGACGTCAAGCTGAGCCGCCAGTACCGCGTCACATGCTTCAGTAGCCGAATTTGCCACGTACCCCAGGCTCATGTTTATGACCCTGGCATTATTGTTCAGCGCGTATTTTATGCCGTCTATGATGGTCTCAGTGGTTGCCCCGTACCCATATCCCGGATAATAGCTGAACACGCCCTTGACGATGACCTCTATATTGTTTCCGGTGATCGCGGCGCCTACTCCGGCTACACCCAGGCTGTTGTCTGCTGTTGCCGCCAGTATCCCTGTTACGTGAGTACCGTGACCGTCACTGTCGCGGGTAGCCGACAGCGATTTATTAAGCAGCGTAAGATCCGGATTGGAAGCGTTGACACCGGTATCCAGGACAGCTACCCTGACCCCTGAAGTGGAGCCGATGCTGCTGTAATCCAGTGATGCCTGCTGAACGCCGATATTGGCAAAATGCCAGAGATAGTCGTAATAAGTATCACCGCCGCTATAAGACATAGTCTTATAGAAGTAATTAGGCTGAGCATATTTCACCAAAGAACTGCTCTCGTAATCCCTGATGGTCTCATTGACCGACTGCCCTTCAGGCACATCTGCCACAGCCACCCTGGTGTTGTCCGCCAGCCTGGTCACGTCACTGTCCTCAGAATCCTTGGCTGCCAGCTGCTTTTCGATGCTGGAAGTGCTGACGCCGTCCTTGTAGACCACGATGATGCTGTCAGTCATGACGGTCTTGTCACTGTCCGCGGCAAAGGCCTTCGCCCCCATCCATGCCGCAGCAAAAATTAAGAGCATGGCCAATATCACCACAAAAGCCACGCTCTTTCTCTCTCTTAATATAACATTGCATTCTTTGGCATTTTTCATTCTTTTACCTCCGAATGAACAAATCATATTTTGTCCCTGAACTCTCCGATCCGCTGCGCGATATCATCTGCCCCAAAGACAGCCGATCCCGCTACCACCAGATCAACTCCTGCTTCGACGACTTCCTCAACGTTTTCCAGGTTGACGCCGCCGTCTATTTCGATAACCAAATTATAACCCATTTTTTCACGAATTTCAACAAGTTTCTTGACCTTTGATAATGTCGAATCTATGAACGACTGTCCGCCAAACCCCGGATTAACAGACATTATCAGCACCAGGTCCACGTCGGCAAGTATGTTCTCCAGAGTGGACACCGGCGTCGCAGGATTAATGGACACACCTGCGCCTATGCCATAAGATCTGATATGGTTTATGGTCCTGTTCAGGTGGACACATGCCTCCTGATGGACCGTGATGAATTCCGTCTTTTCAGTAACAAAATCCGGTATGTATTTGTCCGGGTCTTCGATCATGAGATGTACATCGTAAGGCGCGGTTTCATAACTGTCCAGGCTCTTCATGACGCCTGCTCCGAAGCTTATGTTTGGAACAAAATGGCCATCCATGACATCGATATGCAGATAGTCGGCGCCTGCTTCGCTGGCCGTAACGACCTGCTCTCCAAGTCTGGAAAAATCTGCCGATAAAATTGAAGGTGCTAATTTAGCCATTATTTTCTCCTGTTCTTTTCCCTGAGTTCGTTGTAATTTTTCACGTATGATCTATATCTGTCCTCGTTGAGGCTGCCATCCTCCGCCGCTCTGCGCACAGCGCAGTCAGGCTCCATGATGTGTCTGCAGTCATCAAATCTGCAGCCGTCTCTGATACTGTCTATCTCCGGATAGAACTGATCCAGCTCCTCAGGGCTGACCCCTGTGATGTCAAACGATGTAAAACCCGGTGTGTCGTAGATCATACCGCCCTCAGGCATCTGGAATATCTCCACATGGCGTGTCGTATGCTTGCCGCGCGATGTCTTCTGGCTGATATTTCCCGTCTCCATAGCAGCATCGGGGATTATCAGATTGGTGATCGTGGATTTTCCCACACCCGATGGACCGGCCAGAGCCACCCGTCTGCCTTCTATGGCACGTATGAGCTTGTCAATTCCTCTGCCCGTCTTTCCGCTGACCGCTATAACCGGATACGAATCCTCATATCTGGCCGCGATCTCCTGCTGTGCTCCTTCAGAGCCCAGGTCGCATTTGTTCATGCATAAAATCGACTCCACATCATTGCTTTCCGCCATGATGAGGAATTTATCGATAACGTCAAAATTTGGTTTGGGCTTTGTCACAGAAAACACTATGACAAAGGTGTCCACGTTGGCTATAGGCGGCCTGTCGAAACAGTTTTTCCTCTTTTCGATGGAGTTTATCACCCCGTCGCCGTCGTCCAGCATTTCCATTTCCACGTTGTCTCCGACCATGAGTGTCGTGCCGTCCTTCTTGAAGATGCCGCGGCCTCTGGTCTGTATTACGCCGGATCCCGTCTTTACATAATAGAATCCGCCGATTCCCTTAACGATCAGTCCTTTCATTCTGCTGCACCGTATCAGTTTCCGCTGCTACTGCTGCTGCCGCTGCTGCTGCTTCCGCTGCTACTGCCGGATCCGGTATTATCCGTAGTTTCGCCGTCTGTCGATGGCGCGCCCTTGCTCACCTTGACGCTGATCGCGGTGCCCTTCTTGAGACTGCTGCCTGAATCATACTGCTGCCACATTACATAGCCTTCGCCGTAAACGGTGCTCTCCTCATAGGTGGCGCCGCCGAACGTGAACCCGGCATTTGTTATCTTCTGTTTGGCTTCATCCAGTGTAAGTCCTGTCAGTGAAGGAACCGTTCCGGTCTCGGTCTTTTTGCCCGAGCATACCACGATGTCGATGGTGGTGCCCTTTGGCTTCTGAGAACCGGCAGTCGGACTCTGACTGATTATCTGGCCCTTTTCATATTTATCGCTCTTGGCATTACTTACGCTGCCCAGGGAGAAATTCATAGACTCCACATAGGTCTTGGTATCGTCCTTGTCATAATATTTACCGACAAGATTAGGCACCTGGCCTGTCGCCTTGCCCGAACTGATATTGACCGTTACCGTAGTGCCCTTCTTGGCCTTGCTGTTGGCTGAAGGGTTCTGGGTGGCGACGTAGCCCTTGTCTATGTCATCACTGGCTACGGTATCTCCCTTTTCACACTTGAAGCCTGCCGATTCCAGAGTGGATTTGGCTTCGGTGTATGATTTGCCCGTCACGTCAGGTACTGTAGTTCCAAAGCTGATCATGCCTGTAGCATACAATGCTCCGAAAACACCTGCTACGGCAAGTATGGCTATAATGGCTATAATCAGCCCCTTCTTGCTCTTTTTCTTTTTGCCTGAAGCTTTTTTCTTCTTCACCGGCTCGTAGTAATCGTCGTCGTCGTCCTCTGCGACAGGTTCCTGCCTTACCGGTTTCTGTTTTTTCTGGTTTTCCTCCTGGAATTTGCGGACATCATCGGCCGCAAATACGGAATTGCCCACCATCTTGGTCACGAACTCGATATTGTCGATGGCTTCCAGCATTTCCTCGGCGCTCTTATACCGGTTGGACTGGTATTTGTCCGTAGCCTTCATGACCATCTGCTCGAGAGCAGGCGGGATCCCCGGTACCAGCCTTGACGGAGGTACTATCTCGTCATTTATGTGCATCAGCGCCACCTGTACCGGATTGTCTCCGTCAAACGGCACCTGACCTGTCAGCATCTCGTACAGAACTATGCCAAGAGAATACAGATCGGAACGCTCGTCCACATATGCGCCTCTCGCCTGTTCAGGTGAGAAGTAATGGACCGAGCCGATGATCTTGCTGGTCTCCGTCAGCGTCGAATCGCTGACCGCCTTGGCTATTCCGAAATCGCCCAGCTTGGCCATACCATCCTCGGTGATCATGATGTTATGAGGCTTGATGTCCCTGTGGATGATATTGTGCTTGTGGGCCACGCTCAATGCGGAGGCCACCTGTCTGGTGATCTCGATGCATCTTCTGTAGTCCATAGGCGCCTGTTCCTTGATGACATCGCTGAGCGGCTTGCCGTTGATCAGCTCCATTACTATGAAATGGATGTTGCCCTCTTTGCCTACATCATAAACGCTTATTATATTAGGATGCTGGAGTCCGGCCGCTGCCTGTGACTCTCTTTTAAAGCTGTCAACGAACTGCGCATCCTTGGTGAATTCCGGACGGAGTATTTTGATGGCTACAAATCTGTTAAGAAGTCTGTCACGTGATTTATATACTACAGCCATTCCGCCTTCACCGATTTTTTCAACCAGTTCGTATCTGCCAACCAATAATTTACTCATCTATATCGTCCTCCGTTATCTTCAAACAGATTATTGTTATGTTGTCATTGCCGCCGTTTCTGTTTGCCATCTCGATCAGATCGTAACATGTTTCGCTCATTGGCTTTCCCTCGGCCAGTTTATCCGTCAGCTCGGTCTCGTCGACCTCGCCGTAAAGGCCATCGGTGCACATCAGGATGATGTCTTCTTTCTTGATGGATGTGACAAAGAAATCCGCGTCCACCTTGTAGTCAGCGCCTATGGCTCTTGTTATCATATTCTTGTTCTCGTGAACCTCGGCTTCCTCCTCGGTTATCACACCTGCCTTTACCAGGCTGTTCACATAGGTGTGATCCTCTGTTATCTGTTTAAGCTTGCGCTTTCTGAATATATACGCCCTGCTGTCGCCCACATTCATAACGTACATTTTGTTCCTGAGGATGTACGCGACCACGATGGTCGTCGCCATGCCGCGGTTCTCCTCAAACCTCTGTGAGTTTTCCAGGACCTCAAAGTTTACGCCTTTAATACACTCGTCGAAATAGTTCTTTATCTTGGCAGGCGTAGCAGCCCCCGACAGCGGATGCTCCTCCACATAGCTCACGATGCCCTTCACCGCGGTTCTGCTGGCTATCTCGCCGGATTTGTTTCCGCCAACACCGTCTGCTATAATGAATACTTTGTCTTTCTGCATTACAAAACAGGCATCCTCATTGTTGCTGCGCATTTTACCCTTGTCGGTCTTGAATCCAATCTCCATGCTGTGGGGTTCTCCTTTCAGGTCAGTATTTCTTCTTCATCTTGCAGTAATAAAAGCCGTCTGTACCATCGGAAGTAGGCAGCAGCTGCCTGCTCCTGATCAGGTCGAAATTCTTATGCTTGTTCAGGAATTTCCCGATGACATCTTTGTTCTCTATGCTGTTGATCGTGCACGTGCTGTACATCAGAAATCCGCCGGCCTTGAGGTAGTTGGCGCTGGCTTCCAGTATCGCCAGCTGTTTCTTGGCCAGGTCTCTGCCGCTGTTGCTCACGACCTTGAATTTGATTTCCGGTTTTCTTCTGATCACGCCAAGTCCGGTGCATGGCACGTCACAGATGACCCTGTCTGCCACGCCTATGAACTCCTTGTTGACCTTCATGGCGTCGAAGACCTGTGTCTCTATGATATCCGCCCCCAGTCTGGCAGCCTCGCTGCGCAGGCGTTTCAGCTTGTTGTCGTAAAGGTCGAAGCCTATGATCCGGCCCACATTTCCCATCATTTCCGCGCATGCCAGACTCTTTCCGCCCGGAGCCGCGCATACATCTATGATCACGTCATCTTTTTTTGGAGCCAGCGCTTCTATGGCAAGTACGGATGCGGCGTCCTGTATGGAAAACAGCCCCTCCTTGTACTCCGGCAGCGCCAGCACCTCACGTCCCTCAACTATGAGCACTCTCTCGCTCTTATCATAGTCCTGGACTCCGATGCCGCTTGCCTTCAGTCTTTCGGCAAGGGTCGCCGTGCTGATCTTCAGGTGATTGACACGGATGTAGATCGGCGGTTTTCCCTTGGAAGATTCCATGATCTCCGCAGCCCTCTCAGGGCCGTACTGCTGATTCCAGAGATCCACAATCCATGGATCAAAGGAATACTGATATTTCAATCTCATATCCGGATCCTTCTCGTCATCAGGCTCCTTCAACTGATCTTTCTTTCTCATATAATTACGCAGGACCGCGTTGATCAGCCCCACCTGTCCGAAGCAGACCCTTCTGGCCAGCTTCACCGATTCATCCACCGCCGCGTATTCAGGAACAGAGTCCATATAGATCAGCTGGTACAATCCCATGCGAAGCACAGTCAGCGCCGGCGGTTTGAGACTTTTCAGCCCCTTGTTGATCAGCTGATCCAGCAGATAGTCCAGATAAAGTTTGTTTTCAAGCACGCCGTAAACCAGTTCACGGACAAAAGCCGGTGAATCCGGTTCATGTCTCCTGATCTGTACGTTGATCTCGATGTTGGAATAAGCGCTGTCCTTTTCCATACGTACCAGGGTATTGTATGCAGTCTTGCGGTTAGTGTCCATAGTGCCTCCAGTCATTAATTCCGGCCTCTTATTGCTAATATCCGCAGCAGATTTGCCACTGCCATGGCAAGCGCCGCCACATAAGTCATCGCCGCTGCTCTCAGCACCTTGCGGGACCCCCTCAGATCCTCCGGAGCAACCAGTGCCAGAGATTCCATCTGATCGATGGCGCGTCTGCTGGCATTCAGCTCAACAGGCATCGTGATCAGGTGAAATGCCACAACGGCAACAAAAGCCAGTACACCTATATCGAATAAAAGATTGCCTATCTGGCTCGTCGGCCCGCTCTGCTGGAACAAAAGGAACAGCCCGACAAATATCAGTATCCATGAGATACTGGACGCAAAGTTCACGACAGGAACTATGCCGTTTCTGATTTTAAGAGGCACATAGCCTCTGGCATGCTGAATCGCGTGGCCCGCCTCATGGCATGCTACGCTGACAGCACTGACTGAATCCACGTTGTACACATCCGTGGAAAGGCTGAGCACCCTTCCTCTCGGATCATAATTATCTGTAAGGCTTCCGCTGATGGGAACGATCTCCACATCAGAAAGCCCGTTATTATCTAAAACTCTTCTCGCAGCCTCTGCCCCGGTCAGGCCGCTGCGATTTCTAACCCTCGAATACCTGCTGAAGGCACTCTTCACCATGCCCTGAGCCACCAGTGCGAAGATCATTGCCGGTATAAGTAAAACTATGGTCGGATCAAATCCGTAACCGTAATAAAACATAGATTTTCCCCCTTTATCTCTGGCGTTTATTATACCATATTACTGTATCATGGTCAAAGCAAGACTGTGCCGGTCTCAACTTTGTGTCCCCTCAGAAAATCACCCGCGCTTACCCTCTTTTTTCCCGGTATCTGCAGTTCCGTAACACGCAGGATCCTGCCTCCGCAGGCAACGTCTATCCCCTTGTCAGACGCGGCTGCAACGGTTCCCGGCGCCAGACCGCATTCCTGGTCAGGGCATTCCGCCTTCCACAGCTTCATCTGCCTGCCCTCAAGATCACAGAAGGCTCCCGGCCAGGGATCGAACGCTCTGATCTGCCTCTCGATCTCCTCAGGTTTTTTGCTGAAGTCCACCCGTCCGTCTTTTTTGTTTATTATCGGAGCCATGGTCACCAGAGATTCATCCTGGGGAACAAAACTGGCCCTGCCTGCTTCTATGAGCGGCAGTGTCTCTACGATGAGCGCCGCTCCCATGGCTGCCAGCTCATCGTGTATTTCTTCAAAATTCTTATGGTCCACAGAGGTCTCGCTGCTGGCGACCATGTCGCCGCTGTCCATTCCCTCGGCCATTTTCATGATGGTGACACCAGTCTTCTCGTCACCCTCCAGTATGGCATGCTGCATGGGAGATGCTCCTCTGAATCTGGGCAACAGTGACCCGTGAACGTTGAAACATCCATATTTGGGCATTTCAAGAACATCCGTCTTCAGTATCTGGCCGTAAGCGACCACGACTATGACGTCCGGTCCGTAGGCAGCCAGCTTTTCCCTGGTCTCGGCGCTGTCCTTCAGTTTCTCCGGCTGGAGCACCTCGATGCCCAGTTCCAGAGCCGCTTCCTTCACCGCCGAAAAGGTCACCTGGTTGCGGTTGCGCGCCCTGTCAGGCTGCGTCACCACATAGCCGATCTCGTGCCCTGCAGCAGCCAGCGCCTTCAGCACCGGAACTGCAAACTCAGGAGTTCCCATGAAAACCATCTTCATCAGTCATCTACCTCGATATCCTCAAGCGGATCATGTACATCTGTTGCTAAGTCGGTATATAATATGCCATCCAGATGATCGTACTCGTGGCACATCACCCTGGCATCAAAATCTTCGAACTCGTATTCCCTTTCACTGCCGTCCAGGTCCAGGGCTTTCATCTTTATCTTCTGCGGGCGCTCGACCGTCCCCACCAGTCCCGGAACGCTGAGACAGCCTTCCTCGCCCGTCTGTGAGCCTTCACGCTCAGTGATCTCCGGATTTATCATGAAATAGACCTTTCCCGGTACAGGTTCCGCCACGAACATCCTTCTCATCACTCCCACCTGCGGTCCGGCAATGCCTACTCCCATCTCTTCTCTCATGGTTTCAAGCATATCCTCCATGGTGGTCCTGATGCGGTCCGTGACTTCTGTTACCTCGCGGCAGTGTTTGCGCAATATGGGATCGCCTTTGGTTACAACATGTCTTAATGCCATTTTTTCCTCCTAAAATGTGCTGTATGGATTAACGTCTATGGTCAGATTACAGTCGGTACGCGCCGCCATCATCTGATCAGCAAAATATCTTAAGTAATATACGTATCTGTTTCTTTCACCCTTGGGACATTTGACAAGGATGTGGTAGCGGAAGCTCTCCTGCCCTTTGAAGCTCTGAGATATCCTCGGACGGAATATCTTGTCCGCCTCAGGAAGTCCTGCGTTTATCAGGTATTCGCGACATCTGTCCGCCTGCTCCAGAGCCGTCTCCTCAGTCTCAGAGGTGAACTCCGCCACGATGAGATCGGTGAACGGCGGATAGCCCATGAAACGTCTGACGCTTATCTCCATCTGGAAGAAAGCCTCATAATCATGCGCTGAAGCCGCCTGGAGAGCAAAGTTGTCCGGCGTGTACGACTGGACGATGACCTGTCCCGTTTTGTCGCCTCGTCCTGCCCGTCCGGCCACCTGCGTCACCAGCTGAAAGGTCCGCTCCGTGGAACGATAGTCGGGAATGTTCAGGCTCACATCGGCCGAAACCACTCCCACCAGGCCCACGTTCTTGAAATCCAGCCCCTTGGCCACCAGCTGGGTCCCTATTAGTATATCGGTCTTCCCCTTAGAAAAACCGCTGATTATCCTGTTTATCTCACGGCTGTTTTTTGCCGTATCCAGATCAAGCCTGTCCACGACCGCGTCCGGAAATGTCCTCGCCGTGAATTCCTCCACCTGCTCGGTGCCGACGCCAAAATACTTGATATGTCTGCTCCCGCAGGACGGACAGGTGTCCGGCAGCGGAAACTTCTTGCCGCAGTAATGGCAGACCATGGAGCCCTCGTTCTTATGATACACCAGGGAAATGCCGCATTCAGGGCATTTCAGCGCCTCGCCGCAGTCCCTGCAGGAGACGAAGGTCGAATACCCTCTCCGGTTGATGAACAAAATGATCTGCATTTTTTTATTCAGATTTTCCTTCATCGCCAGGTAAAGCCTGTCGCTGAAGATGGTCCTGTTGCCTTTTTTCAGTTCTTCCCTCATGTCCACAGTGGTCACCTCGGGAAGAGGCGTCTCGTTGTACCTGTGTCTGAGCGTCAGCAGCTTATATATGCCGTCCCTGGCTCTCTGGTAGGAAACCACCGAAGGGGTGGCGCTGCCCAGAATGAGCACTCCGTCGTAGTACATGAGCCGCTTCACTGCCACGTCCACCGTCTCGTATTTCGGAGTCTGGTCAGACTTGAAGGTGGCCTCGTGCTCCTCATCCATGATGATCACGCCGATGTTGTCAAGAGGCGCGAACACGCCGATGCGCGCTCCGATTACTATGCTTGCCTCGCCCCGTCTGATCCTCATCCACTCATCGTAACGCTCACGCTTAGTCAGCTTGCTGTGCATTACAGCCAGCTTCTCCTTGCCGAAACGTCCGACAAACCTATCGATGACCTGTTTGGTCAGCGCGATCTCAGGCACCAGCATTATAGCCGTCCTGCCCATTGAAAGCGCCTTGGCGATGGCCTGCATGTAGACCTCCGTCTTGCCGCTGCTGGTGACGCCGTGGATCAGGAAGCTTTCCGCCTTTCCCCTTTCCATGGCGCCGCAGATGCTGTCCACGGCCGTCCTCTGCTCGTCCGTGAGTGCCTCGATATCCTGAGCCTCTCCGGGAGCGTCCCTGTACGGTTCCTTCTCTTTACCCGGCCGGGCCGGTTTTCCGTTGGGGATGAAGCATTTCAGCCCGTCCAGATATTTGATCCCGTAGCGCTGGCGCATCCATGTGACCGTGTTTACCATCTCTTCATTAAGGTAAACTTCCTGATCCACCGCCGCCACGGTTTTGATGTTTCTGATATTGCTGTCCGGCGTAACATCCGTGGCGAAGACGCAGCCCGTCTTAACTTTGTTGCCGCGGTTGAAAGGTACGCTGACCATCTGTCCGACCTTCAGCTCCTCTTCGGTGCCGTAGGTGAACAGGCCGTCTGTATGTCTGCTGTTGTTGTCGATTACCAGATCAACGTATTTCATGTTACCCCTCAAAATTTTACAGCAGGAATATTCCGTGTCTCCTGCAGTCGTCTATCATATCCTTAGGCCATACGGAAACCTGTACCTCGCCTATATGGGCTTTGCGCAGGAAGAACATGCAGAGTCTGCTCTGTCCGATCCCTCCGCCGATGGAATACGGCAGCTCATTGTTGAGTATTGCCTGATGGAACGGCTTCTCTCGCCTGTCCTCGCAACCGGCGATGCGCAGCTGTCTGTCCATGGCGTCAGCGTCAACTCTGATACCCATGGACGATATCTCGAACGCCCTTCCAAGCACATCATTCCAGAGGATGATGTCGCCGTTGAGTTCCCAGTCATCGTAGTCAGGGGATCTGCCGTCGTGTCTCTCACCCGACTTCAGCGGTCCGCCGATCTTCTCGATGAATACCGCTCCGTTCTCGCGGCATATCAGGTCCTCTCTCTCCTTAGGTGTCTTGTTTGGATAAAGATCCTCAAGCTCCTGAGAAGTGATGAAATATATCTCATTGGGCAGCTCGGTCTGCACGTCTCTGTAAAGTCTGTTTACATAGTCGCCCAGGTTCTTCACCGCGTTGTAAATAGTCTCCACCGTCTCGTGAAGATACTCGGTGGTTCTCTGTTCCCTGGTCATTACCTTCTCCCAGTCCCACTGATCCACATATACGGAATGAAGGTTGTCCAGCTCCTCGTCTCTTCTTATGGCGTTCATGTCAGTATAGATGCCGTTGCCCGGCTTGATGCCGTACTTGCCCAGCGCGTTGCGCTTCCATTTGGCCAGTGACTGTACCACTTCCACCTCAGCCTCGTCCATATCCTTCAGAGTGAAGCTGACGCGTCTTTCCACGCCGTTCAGGTTGTCGTTGAGGCCTGTCTCAGGCTGTACGAACAAAGGCGCCGATACACGTCTCAGGCTGAGACCGTATGCCAGCTCCTGCTGAAAGTAGTCTTTGATCTTCTTGATGCCCCTCTGAGTCTCCAGAGGGCTCAATGCCGATTTGTAGTTTTCCGGAATTATTAGTTGTGACATTTATTTTATCTCCTTCTTGCCGGAACAAAGGCCGGCATATTTATTTTCAGATTTTATCTCTTGGAAAAACCGCATCCGCAGTAATCCTGCCTGTAAAGCCCGTATTCTCTGGAAAGCTGTACGCTGCGCTGGAACCCGGCCTGCTTCTTGAAATCCATATCCAGGAATTCCACGCCGTACTCATCAGCCAGTCCCTGTCCTATCTCAGATATGAGAGAATAATTCTTGTGAGGACTCACGGTCAGCGTAGTTCCGAATATCGGATATCCGTGACGCGCGGCATACGCCGCGGTCTTCTCCAGCCTCATGCGGAAACACTCTGTACAGCGCGCTCCGCCCTCAGGCTCGTCCTCCGTTCCTCTGACCCGCTCCAGATAATTCTCCGGATCGTAATCTCCCTCTATGAAATTGACGCGGCCCGACTCGCAGCATGCATTCCGGTTCACAGCCTCGATGAACTTGATCTGATTAAGCTTGCGCTTCTCATACTCCTCAGCATCTGTGATGCATGGATTATAGAAAAAAACGGTTATCTCATAGTCTGCCAGAAGGCGTTCTATGACCGCCGTACTGCAAGGTCCGCAGCAGCTGTGGAGCAGCAGTTTTTTCCTCATCATACCGTTGCCTACAGGATCAAATTCCACGCCCTTGCAGCTACCTGATCTGCTCGCCCATGAGCACCCCTGCGGGCATGTTTTCTTCTCGTCCATTTTGTCCCTGCCTCCAAATTTAACTTCACATTTATGACGATATATTATATCATATATTCAGCTTAATTAAAAGAGGTACAGCAATGGAACACACCAAGAAAACAGGAAATATTCATCGCATATACACAGTAAACGACTACCTCCGCGGGGAGTTCGGCAGGAAAATGGTCAAGCTGGCTCTGGACGGCGGTTTCACCTGTCCCAACCGGGACGGCACCAAGGGCACCGGCGGCTGTCTGTTCTGCGGCAGCGGCGGCGGCGGAGATTTCGCGTCAACCATAGACGACCAGATCCGCCTAATGTCGGACAAATGGCCCAACGCCGGTTATCTGGCCTATTTCCAGAACCATACCAATACCTACGCCCCGGTTTCCGTGCTCCGTGAGAAATATGATTCGGCCCTGGCCAATCCCAACATCAGCGGCATCGTCATCGCCACCCGCCCTGACTGCCTGCCGCCGGATGTGCTGGATCTCCTAGACGAGATGAACCGGGATCATTTCATGTGGGTGGAACTGGGCCTTCAGACCATGCACGACAGGACCGCGGAGCTGATAAACCGCTGCTACGATCTGACAGTATTCGACCAGGCCATGAAGGATTTATCCGCCCGCGGCATAAAAACCGTCGTACACCTGATTCTGGGCCTTCCAGGCGAATCCAGAGACGACATGCTGGATTCCGTGCGCTACGTGGTACAGAGCGGCGCCTGGGGCATCAAATTCCATCTGCTGAACGTGGTCACCGGCTCACGAATGGCCGAGCTCTACCCGGACTACCAGCCCTTCCGTGACATCGACGAATACGTCAGTCTGGTCTGCGACATCCTGGAAATGCTGCCGATGGACATGGTGGTCCACCGCATGACCGGCGACGCGCCCCGGAGCACCCTCATCGCTCCCCCATGGAGCTATAAGAAGCGGACCATCTTAAATGAAATAGAAGCCGAGCTCAGGCGGCGCGGCACTTATCAGGGCATATTGACAGTGGCGCCCTGAAATCAGTAATTTCTCATCTTCCAGGGCGCATATCGTCCTGAGCGCCCTGGATCCAGCCATTTTGCATTTTTCAGGGCGCATTAAACGCTCCACAACACGATTTCGCTTGTAATTTCCAGCCATCATGTACAGTATAGCGTCCCCAATGCCGTTCCCAGGTCCATATCCAGGTCAACAAACGACTTTTCCTGACCGATTCCATCAAAAAAGCGCCCTGGAATCAGTCATTTTTTCATTTCCAGGGCGCCAGCATCTTCTATCAGCTTGCTGATCTCGTGATAGTGATTTTATAATTTCTATAATATGTTCCCGAGGACGATGTGCACTTGACGTAGAACACGTTGGTGCCCACCTTCAGACTCTTGGTTCCCGTACCCGTCACCGTGGCAGCCGTAGTGCTGGCCTTGGTGGCGTTTATCGTTATGGACGAAACGCTGTTGCTCACCGTCTTGCTGAAGGAGGTATTGAAGTTCATTGCTGAACTTGATACCGGCGTGTAGGTGCTGCTGCCGTATTTCACCTGCAGAGTCTTCAGGTACATGTTATTGTCCTTGCTGAAGCTGGTGGACGGCTGACCGTAGGTCCCGGACGGCATGTTGTTATACACAGGTATGTAAAACTCGAACGGCTGACCCATGATGTCGAAATCTTTATACTGGTTGGCCGTAGAATAAGCCTGTGACTTAGGTGCATAGACCGCCGTCATGTAAACGTGAGTGCCCACGTAGCTGAGGCCGTTCATAACGTTGAAATGCTCCAGGTACCTGCTGTTCTGATTGTTGGATATGAAATTGGATGATATATATCCCGCTCCGCCGACGATGGCCTTGGTCAGCGTGTTCCACGGCCTTCCGTAGGTCGTGCCGCTGACAGCATAGACAAGCCCGTTGTAGGCAGCGTTGCCGGCGGCGCTGTCGGCAGCGCCGATGTTATATACGTTGTATGCAGGATATGTGACGCCGTTTACGGTGATCGATTTTCCCGAGATGGTGTACGTCGTTGTTCCCAGCTCGCTGTAAGCCTTGGCTGCCAGATATACCGGGCTGATGTTGTATTTTGCTCCAGCAGTGACAAAATCGTCCGCGTTGTCATATAATGTGGTGTTTGGCTGTATGATCTTCTGCACCAGCGCCAGCGTCTGATATGACGAATGATAAGACTGATCCTCGAACATGAAGATGTTGGTCTCATCCAGCCAGTTCCGCGGATCCATGTAGTATCTCACCGCTTTGGTAGATGCTGCAACAAAATATGACCCGTCCTTCCCGTAGTAACTGTTGGTCAGGTAATTATAGCATCCCTTCAGCGTCGATCTGTATGAAGGCGCATAGGATGTATATATGGTATTGGCGCCGCTGTTGGCCGTCATCTTGGAAACAGCCTGGTACCAGTCCAGATTCGTCTTCACCGGCTTGAACACCCAGTTAGGATGAGCGCTGTGCAGCGCAGTCAGCTTGCTCACATAAGACGAAGGGAAACCCTGGTTTATGAGGTACTGACCATAATCTGTGGTGGAAACTGTGGAATTGGAGCTGGTGCTGCCTGAATCCGAGCCTGTCGTCGCACCCAGCTTCAGATAGCTGGAGTAGATATAGTAATATCTGCCGCCATATCTGATCTTATACCAGCGGTTTTTGTATTTGTTATATGCCTTCAGCACCACAGTCACCTGCTTGCCCTTGGCAAATGAATAGCACTTCTTGAAAGCGATCCCCGGGCCGTAGCGCACGGAAACGCCGGAGGTCGTCACGGCGCTGACCGTCTGATATTTGACGGACACCATGTCAGATCTGATATATCCCTTATATGCAGGCACATAGAACCATCTGTATCTTGACGCTCTGCTGGTGCTGCTGGTGAATTTTTCCGAAGAAATGTAGACAGTCTTCCCCCTGGACAAAACCTTCCTGGCCTTTGACGAGGTGGAATAGGTCGACCTGATGGTGGCCGATGACACCTTGACCGTGCCCGTCGCCTTCGGATACGTAGTCGAAGTCGAGCTGGCAGCAGCCAGAGATGTGGTCCCCAGCTTGAGTCCGCCGGAATAGATATAGTAATATCTGCCGTTATATCTGATCTTATACCATCTGTTTGCATAGGTGTTATACGCCTTCAGCACTACAGTGACCTGTTTGCCCTTGGCAAAGGAATATGATTTGGAGAAAGATATCCCCGGACCGTAGCGCACTGAAACAGCGGTCGTCGTTACCGCGCTTACCGTCTGGTATTTGATGGTGACCATATCCGACCGGATATATCCCTTATATGCAGGCACATAGAACCATCTGTACTGTGATGCCCTGCTGGTTTTACTCGTGTATTTTTCAGATGAAATGTATACCTGCTTCCCCTTGGCAAGTACCTTGACGCTCCTGGAAGACGTGCTGTATGACGCCCTCACCGTAGCTGAAGAGACAGAAACCGTACCCGTAGCCGTCGGATACGAAGCTGCATAAACATCGGCCCTGGTCATGGCCCCCGCAATGATCAATGCGAGTATCATGGCGCCGATCACAAGAATGATTTTTCTAAACTCGATAACCCCGTTTTTCATATTACCACCACCGCTATTTGTCCGGACCCATCCGCCCGTCATTATAGTGTTTGCGACACAGAGAAACGTACATTTCATTACCACCGATAACGATCTGCTCGCCCTGCTTTACGATCTTGCCGTCCACGATCCTGGCAACCATGGTCGCCTTTCTCCCGCACCAGCAGATCGTCTTGATTTCCTCGATCTTATCCGCATAAATAAGCATATAATACGAGCCTTCAAAAAGGTCGTTTTTAAAGTCATTTTTTAATCCGTAGGCAAGGACAGGAACGTCAAAGCTGTCTACGATCTCCACCAGCTCCTCCACATGATGCTTCTTCAGAAACTGACACTCATCGATCAGCACGCAGTCGATCTTATGCCTGTCATTCTGAGTTATGAACATCTCCAGAATATTGGTATCCTCGTTGACGATGGTCGCCTCACGCTGCACACCGATCCTGGAAGTTATTATCCCCGTTCCGTACCTGTTGTCGACAGAAGGCACCAGCGCCAGGACGTGTTTGCCCCGTTCCTCATAGTTATAGGCCACCTTGATCAGCTCGATCGACTTGCCCGCGTTCATCGTACTGTACCTATAATATAACTGTGCCATAAATTCCTCCCATCATATCCACATTTTACCATTACTTACTGGTAATTTCAACCATAAATCAAATAATTCATAATTAAATTATCTATCAGATTTCCGTATCGCAGACGGCTCACCCATAAATCAGCCCTGGCTGCATGCCGATCTGGCATTGGACAAGGCATCCTTCAGCATGTCCACATATACGTCCTTGACCCAGACTTCGTTGTCGTTTACGTCTCCGTCCGCTCCGATGAGTATGTCCAGATACTTCTCCACCGACTGAACAAAACGTTCCCCGGCTCCTTCCTCAGCCTCGACAAAGGAAAACAGCTCCGACGGCGGTTCCCTGAGTATGTTTGCCAGCTTTTCCGGCAGTATATTTTTGTTCACCGTTACGATATCCAGAGTGTACCCCAGATAGTCGTCGATGCACTGCATCTCCCTTTCAGTGATGCCCCCGTTGGCCGCGGCGATTGCCACCGACACAAGCATCATATGCTCCTTCAGCTCCCCGCTGCTTCCCGGATATCCGGCGGCCGCCATTTTGTCCGCCAACCTGTAAAATTCATCAATGGTCTCTTTCAGTTCCTCATTCATCGGCAATTACTCCCGTGTAAGTCATATTAATACATTTTATCTGTCCACTTTACCACAAATAGGCAGCGATGACAACCCACCTGAAATTTCATAATTAATTAATATTGCCTTAAGACTAACGCAAGGTTAGTATGTTATCGTTATCGAATTGGGAGGAGATTACAATTGAAGAAGTTATTAATTATTGCCATGGCCATGGTCTGTGCATTCTCGCTGACTGAATGCACCTGCCCGGGCCAGAGCAGCACACAGACCGCGCAGCCCAGGGAAACTGCCGGGACCAGCAGCCGCACCGTCGGCAGCCTGGCCATGAACAACAAGGCCTTCGGCACCTGGAACAACCGTTCCGAGATCAGATCCTACAAGGCTTTGTCCCAGAACATCCACGATGACACCATGCTGTATCTGGGTTCGTCAGAGTTCAACCACGGCGAAGACAGCGACTACCACGTGCGGAACCTTTTCCGTAAACAAAACGTCAGCGTCATGCTCATCGGCCACGAGTACAACCAGTGCCTGAATCAGGCCGTCACCGCCGGAGCCCTGGGGCCGAAGCTGAAAAAGCGCAAGATCGTCCTGGTCATTTCGCCCACCTGGTTTTTCCCGGGCGGCGTTCCGTCCAGCGGCTACCGTAAAGTTTTCTCGCTGAGCAGCTACATGGCCTTCATGGAGAACAAAAAGATATCCCGCACGCAGAAGCGCTACGTCGCCAGACGCACCGAGAGCCTTTTGTCCGGCAGCAGCCTGCTTGCCAGGGTCCGGCTCTGCGACAACATCTACGTCAGAGGAATCAAGACCAGAAAGAACCGGTCACGCTACGCCCTGATCAAGCACCAGACGGCCCTCAGCGACTACAACTCAGTCAAGACCGCCCTGTCCCGCACCGGCATCAAAAAGCTGGCGACGTACAACGGCCATATCGACTCGCCTGCCCCGCTGAACTGGGACCAGATGCGCACCGACGCCAAATCCTATGAAGACAGCAATATGAGCACGCGCATGTACATGTCCAACGACCGCTGGAACAACGACTTCGCGTACAAATACGACCGCTATAAAGGCCGCTACGCCGGCACATCCTTCAACATCTCACCGGAATACGCCGACCTGCAGTGCTTTCTGAAGGTCTGCCGTTCCCAGAAGATCCAGGTGATGCTCATGGTCCTGCCCGTCAACGGTCAGTGGTACGACCACTGCGGCCTCCATCAGAACGACAGAAAATACGTGAGCCAGCGCGTCCGCGCCCTGGGCCGCAGATACAGCGCCAAGGTGGTCGACTTCACCGACTACACCTACAAGCCCTACTTCCTGGAGGACAACGTCCATCCGTGGCGCCTGGGCTGGATCGAGATGGACAAAGCCGTCTACGATTTCTACCAGGACAACATCCAGGACACAACAAACACAACATCATCCTAAATTGAAAGAAGCGCCGGGCAACCGGCGCTTCAAAAAACCGCAAAACCCGGACCTCTCGCGAAGTCCGGGTTTATTAAGTGCTTATTTAAATGCCAGCTGATATGCTCCGTTAGCCCTGTAGCTCGTCGTGTACATCCTTACCATGTATGTACCCGGCTTCAGGTTGTAATACTTGCCTGATTTGAAGCTTATCTTCCTGCCGTTTCTGTAAAGCTGTGAATAGCAGGTTCCGACAAAGTTTCTCTTGACTGTGATCATATGTCTGGAAGTCTTGGTGATCTTGAAAGTGTACCAGTGACTTGCCGTCTTGCCAAGATAAGCATACGACGTGTATGAGCTTCCGCTCTTCAGCGTTCTTGCCTTGCTCTTGGAAGTTCCATAAGTCAGTCCCGTCGGTGTCAGCGTCAGCGTGTAAGCCTTGCCAAGATAGCTCTCGTTAGGTGTAAGAACAAAATAGTACTTCTGTCCGGCCTTAACGCCAAAGTATGAATTCCTGGCCTTATATGCCGTTCTCTTGCCCGATACGATCTTCTTGGTGCTGTCCATGATATAGAAAGTTCCTACAGCCGTACCGTCAGTTACCGTGTTGGAAGTAGTCGCAAAGTCCGGTTTGATACCGATCACTCCAGATTTTGTTGCCGTAAATCCAAACATATATGTAGTCTTAGATGCTGTAGTCCTGTATTTATAGATGGTGTTCATTTCCATGCCATAAAGCTGTGAAGCGCTGTATGACGGAGTCAGCTCTGCGCTTACAGTGTAATAATCCGTGAATGTGGTCGGCTCATTAGTCACTGCATCGAACTTGTAGCTGTACATTGCCAGATAGACCGTCTCACCCTTCTTGACGTCAAGTCCCAGCTCGCATTTATTGTCATTGGAAGTCAAAAGCTTGTAGCCGTTACCTGTCGAGAAGTTCTTGTCGTTGGTACCAACAACTGCACGCAGCGAAGTATCTCCATTGCCATAAGCAACATTGAAGTTCATATATCCCGTTTCCTTGGCTTCTGCCATATAAACGATCCCGTGATACATTCCTCCGTTTACATAGAACGTGCCTGATTTCTCAGAAATGCTGCCATATACATCATTCATCGACGGATTGACTGCCCCGCCCCACTCGTCAACTACCGGTGTCAAAGTTGTCGCCGTCGTCGTTGTAGTCGAAGGAGTCGTAGTCGTCGTTCCTTCAGCAAATATCGAAGATGCCGACATAGTCAGAGCCGTTACAGCCGCCAGCATTATCATCAAAACCTTTTTCCCTTTACTTTTCATTAGTCTCCCTCCATTTCGTTACTATAGAATACAGACATTATACCACGTTAGTTAAATAAGTCAAAGCCACTGTCGTCACCGCTGCTGCTGTCTCCGCCGCTGCTGCTTCCACCATTATCGATAACATTATCATCAGAACTGCTGTTATTGTTGCTGTTGTTGCTGTTATTATTCGTATTGCTGCTGTTATTGTTATCACCACTGCTATTATTATTCGTATTGCTGCTCGAATTATTATCAGTATTATTAGCCTCCTGCTTGGCCTTCTCTTCAGCAGCCTTCTTAGCAGCCTCCTCTGCGGCCTTTTTGGCCTTGGCCTCCGCCTTGGCTTTCTTGATCGCCTCGACTACAGATTCGATATGACGACTCTGAGACTTTAGCGCTGACGATGGCCGATAAGTGTTGTTTACAAAATAGATATTTTGCATTGTATTTGAATTAGACAATAAAGTGATTGGAAATACATATCTAGTTCCATTATACGTGTATCTATGGTAGCTAATTGGCCATTTAATTTTTACTCCCATTTTATATGTCTGGAACCTTGCTATCATTTCAATTAAATAATCCGATTTGATTTCAGAGTCACTATTCAAAGAAACGATTTGCTTAGCACGTTCTAAATCCGACAGACTGCATTTTCCAAGTCCTAAAACTATTTTATTAACGATCCTACGTAAATGTCTATCTCTACAAATATTACCATATTTACCTACACTAATTTCTGCATATGCTGCAGCTTGCAAACCATTAATATTCTGTACCCCATCCTTTTTAATTTTTATATACTTGTTAACATCATATTCTTTTGCCAACCTTTTCATATTGCTATTTAACGGTGCTATGTCATCTTTATCTATATTTACTCGAATTGATTGCAATACGTCAACCAGTTTCATAATAATTTCATCATTAATCACAACATATGATTTTACGTTCAAATCCGTAGAATTATTAATAGATAATAAAAGATTATTAACATTTTTTTTATTATATATATTTACTAACTTTCCATAAGAATTAGTATTACCAATTTTAACGTATGAATCATAGACTAAAGAAACAGAATCTATCATTTTATGATTATCATCAAAATGAACCACTACTAAATCTCTAATGCTATTATTATTTGAGTTTGTTGGTTTTGTCCCAGTATTAATGACTAGTAAATTTGAATGGCATTTCGTAATAGAATTCTGCTCAAGTTTAGTTTTCTCAGCATTTATTTTATTTATATTAAAGCCATCAAAATTATCTTTCATACCAACAAGTACCGTTGTTGCAACTAACAAAATAGAAATAGCCAATACGGCCAAGTGAATAATATTGCCAATTTTTTTACTAGCTATACTATTTAATTGCTTTTTCTTACAATTACCTACATCTTTATATTTTTTGCTACGCATTATTTTTTATCACTTTCTTTTTTCTCATTTAGAAACAGCGGAATGCAAGCGAAATAAAATATCAAGGTTATATCTCTTGAAAAAAGGAATTCGACGCTTTCCACAGAGCTAATAGTAATAAATGATAATATTGCCATGATAATAAATAAATCATATTCATTCATTTCTTCACGTTTCGATAAAATGGATTTTATACAATAAATAATTGCAAACAACTTTATAATAATAAATAAAATTCCACTTGGAATTCCTGTCCTAAATGCGAATTCCAACGCTGTATTATGCGCATACATATAATAATAGGTTCCTGTACCATCATATTTGATAACTCTAATTGGTAACGAATACAACACATTATGCCCAGTATAATTTAATTCATCTAAGTAAAGCTTCCATATACCGATTCTTCCAGCAGAATACTGATTTAAATTGCTAAAATCATCAATTCTATCTATAATTACACTTTGTGTTCCATTATTACTACCACTATTTTCAGTACTATTAGTATACGCATAACTACTGTTTACGAAGTTAGAATAGATATCATAATTATCTGATCCCCTATTTACAGAAAAGTAAAATACGCTAAAAGACATGCACACAACAACAATGGTTACAATAATTTTTTTAACACAATTACCTTGTTTGATCATCATTATTAACCAAACTATTGTTGATAAAACTATTGAAATCAAAGCACTTCTTGATACAGAAAAAATAGCAAAGCCTATTGTAATGCCTGAAGAGATCTGTGCACAGAATGATAAGAATTTATTCTGTGAATTAATTAAATAATATGAAGCCACACAACCAACAACAGCAAAAAAGCCTAATAAATTAGGATTATGTGTTGATGCTTCATAACGCATTCCTATAGTCTCAATTGGATAATTTACTAAACAAATGATGCTATAACAGAATACTAATATTACAATTGCCCGAGATAATAAATTAAATATCACCTCAATATTACCATTTATCTGCCAAACAAAATAAAATAGTGGGAGTAGAAGCATTACTACCAACTGGCTTATTAACAAACCCTCTCCAATTTCATGCATGCATCCTACAATTACTACAACAATATTAAACAGCATCCAAATATCAAAAATATACCATTTCCAAGGAATCACATGGGGTTTTTCCTCTATACTGGAGAAAATAATAATAACCAATAAAATGGTTCCTATTATAGAACGGCCCAAATCGCCAATATTTACAAGTGAAATAATTATACGATTCAATAATATAGTAGTATCTAATCTTGTATAACTATATCCTATCAATATATTAGAGAACAACAAAAACATACAAACTTGAATAATTGTATATCTTAGAGTTTTATTATTCCTATTTATCCTATAAATAGGATTTAATATATGAATATAACATTTTTGTAATAAAATCATTAATCTCTCACCAAATCACTCAAATAATCTTTAATACAATTAGATATTAAGGTAATATCAGTCTCTAATAAATATGGATGCATTGGCAAAGATAAAACGGTATCGCAAAGTTCATTTGTTACAATAAAATCACTATCATTGTAACAAATATCATTATCGTTGAAAGCAAGTTGTTTATGCATAGCTTTTGGATAATACACCATTGACGGAATATCATTTTCTTTTAAATAATTCCTTAGTCCATCTCTTATTTCTTTACTATCGAGCTTGATAGTATATTGTGCCCAACTAGATACAAATCCGTCTGGTATAATAGGTACATTTACTGTTTCAATAAGTTGATTATTATATTCTTGGGCCTTAATATTAATATCTTTTAATTCGTAATCGTTAAATGCTTTTAATTTAATTTTAAGTATAGCAGCTTGTAACGTATCTAATCTAGAATTAAGTCCAATTCTTTCATTATCATATTTATTTTTACCCTTGCCGTGGATTCTATAAGATCTTAACAGTTCTGCCCATTCATTGTTATCAGTAAATACTGCACCACCATCACCATAACATCCTACAGGCTTTGCAGGAAAAAAAGATGTTGTAGAAATATCGCCAAAACTGCATGCCTTCTTTTTATTTATCTCACCACCAAATCCCTGTGCTCCATCTTCCAATAACAATAAGTCGTGTTTTCTCGCTATTTCTTTTATGATTTCCAAATTAGCTGGCAACCCGAATAAATCTACAGCCACTATTGCTCTTGGGTTTAATTTTCCTTCTTTTTCAACTCTTATAATTTGCTCTTCCAACGCTACAGGATCTAAGTTGAATGTGTTAGCATCCACATCAACAAATATTGGTGTTGCTTTTGCTAAGGAAACTATTTCGCCTGATGAAAAAAAAGTGAAATCTGGAACAAAAACCGCATCTCCCATCTTTACTTCCCAAACCATCATGGCTAGAAATAAAGCATCTGTACCATTTCCACAAGTAATACAATGTTTAACGCCAACATAATCAGCTAACTGCTGCTCAAGTTCATTTACTTCGCTTCCCATAATAAAATTGCAATTAGTCGAAACATTATTAATTGCTTCGTCAATTTCGTTTTTCAGTGCCTTGTACTGTGATTTTAAATCTCTAAATTCCATAACTGTACCATGGTTAATAAAACCATATTCTCCTTTCTTTTAATAAAATGATTTTAATGCCTGTATATCATAAAATCAACAACCTACTTATTATCAAAACATTGGCAATAAAGATTTACTAATTTATTAACCTCTATATTCCAGTTAAAGCTAGTCTTAATTAATTTTTTACCATTCTCTCCCATACGTTTAGTTAGGCTCATATTTTCTTTCATAAAATTTACCGCATTAATTAGTTCTTGTTCCTTGTCTGGTGCTATAGTTACTCCCAATTTATACTGGTTTACTATTTTATTACTAAAATTATAATCTGATACTATTACAGCTAAACCTGCATTCATATACTCATATACCTTTGTTGGAAAGGTATCTATCAAAGGATATTGACCTATATTTAAAATATTAGAAATTCCTATACATGATTCTTCAAGAATTTCATTAACCTCACTTGTTGAACAATATCCTCTATAATCAACATCATCTAATAGTTTATCTTTCAACAATATATTATAATATTCCGTAGACTCAAATTCACCAGCTAGGATCAATTTAACATCTAATTTTTTAAAGGCCTTAAGTAAAACAGTCACGCCCCTATTTTCACTTAAACTGCCTATATAACAACACGTAACTTTTTCATTTACACTATTGCTATCATTATTCTGCAAAATAGGATAATTATTAATGTAAATACAGCGTTTAGAACGATTGCTAAATGGATGCTTTCCAATATATGGGCAAGGGAAAATAACTGCATCTATTTTTTTACAAACTCGTGTTTCATACTTGTAATACATTTTAGAAATTATTTTTCTAATAACAGCTGGTATATATGGTTTAATACTAATTTGCACTGATGTATTTTCATGGCTATCAAAAATAACTATCTTTCCTTTACTTTTTAATCTTAATGCATATGGTAACAACTCAGGATCATGGAAATGGTATATATCTGCATCTACTTCTAAAGCTGTTTTATATATTTTCTTACAAACGGTTGTTATTCGTGAAAGTCTGCTTACAAAATCTCTACCTACTCCAATAACCTTAACACCATTCTCAATCCTTGACTCACCCCTAGCAACTAAATAGATGGAAAATTTAGGATTTTTTGCCAAATATGTACATTCCTTTTGAAATATTCTATTATCATTACTTTTATGAGCGCTTGTCATATGGCAAATAACAATTTGTTTCATTTATCATTCCTCAATTTTGGGAGTGCAAGGTATTCACCAAACTTGTAATCGAATTCAATAGGCAATATCTTTTGTGATGCACCTTGTGGTATAAAAGTAATCTCTCCTAAAAATATCTGTCCATCTCTATTGTATAGATCCACCCGAACGAACGGAAAGTCTTTTGATATTATTTTACTAATTTCAATCATTTTATCAAAATTTTTAGGTTTTTCGACAAAAATGCCTTCATTTCTCTTTCTTCCCAAATCTACTGGTATTAACTCCCAATCTGGCGTATATGTATTTCTATAATAGCTTTTTTTTCGAAAACCGTTTTCATCAATTGCGTCTATATCATAACAAGCAAACATCGGCTCTCCATTAAAGCAAAAAACTCCCATATCTACACACGGGCTTCCATTTTTACATTCCAAATATTCTTCACAGATTATCACTGCATTTCCATCAAAATAATAATGTTCATCCTTATAAGCTTTTTTCATTGCAGTTTTATCTTTTGCCATATTTAGCCATACTAGTAATTCCTGCTTAATTCTTTCTTCATCAATATCCACGTTACCATTATTGATATAATTGAATCCACAAGATTGCGATATTTTAATTACATATTTCGTTGGGAATTTTGAAAAATCTATTTCATCTGGGCTATTATAAACACCATATAATTCTGGCATATGTTCAATTAACCCCTTCTCTTGCATATACTCACGAACACGATATTTATCATAACATTTCCTTATAAGTGCAAGATTATTTTCACCATTATATTTTTTTAGCCAAAATAGCTTTTCAGAATAACGTTTCGGATTATCAAAATCCAACCTTCCTCCGTGATACCACTTATACATAAGTTTTAGATAACTTTCTAGTGGTAATGCCTTATAAGCTAAATATTTTAAATAATCCTTATTCATTTCTACACCCCCTCATTATTTTATCATACAAATTAACAAATGTGATTTCACTGTTATGCCAATTATATTTCTCAACGATAGCTCGTCTGCCAGCTTCACCTTTTTCCTTAGCAATGGCAGGGTTATTCTTTAAAAATAAAATGGCGTTTTTTATTTCTTCTTTATTATCAGGATCTACAGGTATACCGAAATCGTATTCTAACTGTATATTTTTCCATATAGTAAAATCAGTGAAAATTACTGGTAACCCACATTGCATATATTCAAATATTTTAGTATTTGCTAACGTTCCACATTCATTTAATTTGCCTAAGCGCCTTTTTAAAACAGCCATGCCAATACTACCACTTAAATAAAGGCTACTAACTTCATTGAATGAAACAAGTCCTCTATATTCAAAACAAGCATTATTGTCTATCCTATTAATAGCACTAATGTACTCATCATTGCTTCTACCTGCTACTACAAAATTGATATCTTTATCATTGATTTTATTTAGAATATCAACAATTTCTAATATGCTCCATAAATCTGAAACCCCTCCTGCGTAACATAAACTGAATTTATTAGGTACTTTATCTATATTCATTTTATTGCTTTCGTCCAATATTGGGTAGTTTGGTATTAATGCATAATTCATACATTTATTATTTGGTGGCAAAGCATTTGTAGGTGTTGCATAAATATATCCATCACAAATGCTAATACAATGCAATTCATATTTCACTACTAGATTTGCAATAAGAATCCCAAATTTATTTCCGAAACGCTTTGCAAATTGATTTTTTACATCATCATACGTATCCTCATGTTTATCATATATTACTTTTTTACCATGTTTTTTAAAAAAGCTAATTAATGGCAACAAAACAGGCTCATGTATGTGATATATATTTGCATCAATTTCTCTGCATTTTTTTTTCACATCATGTAAATAAACTATTAATCGCCATACCCGTTTTTTTAATAACTTAATTGTATAAATATTTACACCTTCGATTTCTCCATTAGTCATACTACTATTCCTCGTAGAAGTTAAGAAATAAATCTTCATATCGGTTTTATTAACTAATGATTTACATTCTTTTTGAAAAATTCTTGTATCAAAAACATTATGCATATAACCTAAATGAACTACTTTATTCAAATCAAACACCTTTCTAAAAATAATGCTAATAATTAATCCAAATACAATTTCTTCCACTCAACTGATAATTTATCCCATGTAAAATGATTTCTAATAATTTGATAGTTATCGTTAACCGGTATTGCTATTTTCCCATTAATAGCATCAAAAACCAGGCTTGGTATATCATCAAATTTATCAAACTCAACATACTTAATACCTATATCTAGCCATTCTTTATATTTAATCCACTTTGGATTAAACACCAGCGTTTTAAAATACAAATACTCAAGAACCGATGATGATAATGCATCTGTCATTTGCCCATGAATAAAGAGATCCACTCTTTGTTTTAACGCAGCTGTTTCCCTAGGATTCATCCATTTTCTAAGTATGACATAATCAACATTGCATTGTGACATAATATTATCTATTTTGTCAATATATCCTACATTTTTTTCACCATACCCCATTTGAAGTACAACTAATAATCTATTTTTTATATTATCAGGTAAACAATCAATTGCCTTTATCATCAATTCATGCTGTTGTCTATCAGATGCATTATATCCTAAAGCAATCACATATTTTTCTTTCGGAATATTAACAGGTAAATATACCGAAAGATCAGCATCATTATCAATTAATTCATTTGCGACCTTAATAACAGGATTGCCAAATAAGCAAGTGCGTATTTTTAAATCAAATTTGTGCCCATAGTAATTCCAAAAAGCTTTTTTCATTTCAAACGTTGGAATTACAATGATATCTGTACTTTGCATTAATCCTTCAAGTTGTTTTGCCCTACGAAAATCAATATCTAAAATATCTGATCCCCAAAAAGTAATTATTAATTTTTTGCATGCCCGTTTAAGTCTTTTATGAAACAATTGCATTAATCGTGCATTACCTACATAATGTATATGGATACAATCGAATTTTTTTTCTTTTGCATATTTACATAAATTAAAATAATAGTGTGCATATATTGCTAGCGTATTTGAATGTCTAGTTGAACTATATCCATATATATCTATTAGTTCTATTTTATTTCTTACACAAAAATCTAAAGTATCGTTATTTAATGTGCCATTGAAGGATAGCGCAATTTTATTATCTGGACAAACTAATACGTTTTTTATATATTCTTTTATATAAAGAGAATTCGGATTACCAATTATTAATATATTCATAATGTGTTAACCCTCATTAAAATATTGTTTCATTACGCTTAGTATTGTTAACACAATCAATTTTTCTTTAATAGTACCTTTACGAAACAAATCATCAACTAAAGCATACTCATTTGGATATTTTTTTAGTTTATCAATATTAACATTGTAATAATCATCGATAAAATCTCTTAATTCACTATTTGTACTATACCAATATTCCATAGGATTCATACTGTTTTTTAAAAGTACAGGGAAGTAATTGCCAAAATAATCACCAATCTTTCCTTTTACCTTTCTTTTAAACTTTTTCTCTGCCTTTGTAACCCTACTAGCATTAGGTTTGCACATTAATTTGTCTTCAATTATATTAAACGCTTGAGGGTATTTTTGATTCACCCATTTTTGAAGTATTTTCTTTCCACCGCGTATATCTAATGGTATTGATAAGAAAAAATCGTAAAAGTCTATATCTTCAAATGCAGAAAAATATCCAGTATAATTTCTCCTTATTAACTGTGGACAAGCTCCACCCAATAGACCTCTACCATAAATTGTAAACAATTCGGTATTAGGATACTTTTCAAGTAATTGTTTATCCAAAATACTTAATGGAACCATTCTACAAAATGGCATACCTGTTTCAAATGTTGCTTGAGTATGCTTTGTATAATCAGATCCAGGGAAAACACCATCCGCCATCTCCCCTAAAACTCCGCCATGTTCCATACCATGTATTTTAGGATTAAGATTCTCCATTACTGTAATCAACCCTCCAGCCCCAGCATAAAATGAAAGTCCATAATTTCCTGCAACAATTTTGTCAATATCAAATAAATGCTTTGCGTTATCAAGAGGTACAAAAAATAATGGATTTCCTAAGTCTTTGTGTAATGCTATCATGGCTTTATATTCATCGCTATTAGTTTGACTGAACGATACGTTTATCACATTATTGTATCCTAAATCCTTAGCAACATAATTTACCACTCTAGAATCTAAACCACCGCTTAAATCGACGACAGATGTATAACCATACTCTTCATCTTTTCCAAACTCTCTATTTATTGCTTGTCTGAACAAATAATCGATTTTATCTATAATCTCCTGGTCAGATAAATCTATTGTTTTTGTATTCGTAATAACATGATAATTATCAATTTTGATACACTTATCAAGTGAAATGTACTCTCCAGGCAATAATCTATGAATCTTATCAATAAATGTGCTATTATCTAACATAAATCCAAACGTACACATATATTTAACAGCATTATCGCACAACGCATATGTAACTCTATTACTTGTTAGTATTTCTGATATCCATCCAAAATTAGTGCTTATTACAAATTTATTCTCTTTTTCATCAACACTGTAAAATACGCCACTATCTCCAATGTGATTTGTAAATGCAAATATTGATTTAGTTTGTTTGTCAATAATAAGACCGGAAAATGATCCTCTTAATTTTGATGGCAAAGATTGCGGACTTATTTTATAAAGTTCTAACACGGTTTCGTACCAGCTTTTACCACTTTCTTTAATTAAATCCGATTTATTAAAAACCATACCATCAATTACAATTATATATTCTTCTGTTTCATCAAAAATGGTATCATTAATGAAACGTCCATTATGACTTCTAATAATAGTAAAATCGCAGTATTTAATTATGTCAGCATTCATTTGATTATTAAGTTCTATAATTTTAGTATAATTTGTGATCAACCAACCAAACATATATTATTTCCTCCATGTAAAATAGTATCGTTTTATTATACTTGATTTTCCGGTATATTGCAAATTACACGATGTAAGTAAAACGTTAATACTATGCCTGATAAGCATGAAATTATTAATGTGGTTAAAGCGGCACCTTCTGCACCCATAAGTTTAACCAATGCAATATTACTTATTATATTCAATATACCAGCACTTAGTGAGACAATAAAATTGAATTTTAACTTACGTTGCGTAACTAACAAATTGCCTGAAATAATCCTAAATGTACCAATGAAGAAATAACTCATTGATGATATTCTAAACATAGTTGTTGCGGACACATATTGACTTCCAAAACATATTCTCAAAATAAATGGTGCTAAAACTATCAACATAATTGTTATTAATGCATTCAATATACCCATAACAAGTATAATTAATTTAAAATATTTGCTAACCCAAGCTTTATCGTTTTTATGAAGTGAAAAATAAGGATAAATATAAATACAAATTGATGCAGGTATAAACGCTAAGGCTGTAGGGATAATAATAGCTATTTTATAATCAGCTATAGCATTAGGATCTACCATAATAATGCCAATAATTAGTATATCAAATAAATATAGTAACTCCGATATTCCACCGTTTAGCATGGATATTATTGATATCTTATACAACGATTCGCGTTCATCTTTTTTAAGATCTGTTTTTTTCAGGTATATAGGACCTTTTAACCAAAAATACGTAATTACAGTTGTAACAACTGCAGCTAAATACCTACCGAATATTAATCCTGGAATTTTATAAATGAATGCGCCTAATATTGAAAAGCAGACTACGAAAAAAGTACCTAGAGTGTTTGCATATGCATATGATTGATTATTAAGTCTACTTCTAAAATAAATTTTTTGGAATTCATTAATAATTTCAATTGCTGGGATAAATGATAACATCATTAGTACATTATTTGTTCCTTTAAGCGGTAACTTCACAAACATTGAAAATGCAAAAATTACAATTCCCAATATAACATTAAATCCTATCCCTATCCTAGATCCATATTTATAAATATGTTCACTTTTTTCAGGTTCTCGAGCATTTTCACTACAAATCTGTAAAACCCCAGATAACATTCCTAGCCCTGAGACTAATAAAAAAAACGATAGAATATTCAAACCTGCAGTGTAAACACCATAATCCGCCTTTGAAACTAACCTAACAATAAAAATACTACTGATAAAAGCAAGTATTTTATTTATTACATTTGAACCAAATACATGAAAAAATCCTGTTTCTTGCAACTTAATAGCTAAATCGCCACATATTTTTTTAACAGATATCATTATTTTTCATTTTTCCCCTTTCAAATATTGGTATGGTTGTCCAAAAGGCCAATGCTATATAAGAACCTGTTGGCGTAAATGTAGTAGATAACATAGATATAATAAAGAACGTTCCTGCAACTGCTAAAGTGAAAAAATACTCTAGTTTCATTTGCCTTCGAAGTATACTATTTATAAACAATTTAAATAAATATACCAAATAAATAGCCATAAATATAGTTATTGATATCAAGCCTACATAACCATTAAAAAAACCCATAGATAGGTACATATTATGCGTATCATTAGTATAGTCCATTCTATGCGGAACATAAAACACATCATTTTTATCATGTCCTCTAAAATTTAATGATTTTACTGTGGATTTCCAAATACTAAATCTACCCGAACTAACATCTTCACCTTTCTTGCTGCCTTGCTCAGTACGCATTACCATGCCGTTTATAGCTTGCTTAGTATCTACATGGCTTGAAGATTCTCCATTACTTTTACATACGCCGTATCTTTCTAATGCAAATACAAAATACCTTCCAGTCAATTTTGCTTCTTTGTTCATAATTGAATAGTTAACATCTGTTAATAATGTTGTGGCTAATGGTAAAGTAACGCTAACTACTATTATCATTAAAATCAAATTACATAACAATCTTTTGATATTAATCCTGTTGCAAATTAAATAAATAACCCACAGCAGCACTATTGCAATCAAAGACACCATTCCAGTCCTGGATCTACTAAATACCATAAACGCACAATTAAAACCGAAAAGAAGCATTATTAATAATGCGCGAATTTTCATTTGATTTCTTTTATATACTTCAAATAAATATAATAAACTATATGAAATAGGTGTTAAAACGGTGCTGAATCCATTTGGATTTAGCATTATCGATGAATACTGTTCATCCAATAAAGGCGCAAATATTGCAGATACAATTATTAATAATATTAGTATTATTACATTTGCTTTTGTGAAATTGTTAATAAAGAAATTTCTACTTTCTTTATTTGCCAAGAAGTAACTTGAGAGAGGTGCCAATACACCAAAGTATCCTGCCATAACAACTCGATTAGAATCACTGTATACAAATGCAAATATCAAATAAGTTATTGTAATTGCTATTATCGGTAGTAACAAATACTTTTTTGTTACTAGAATACTATCACTATAAAAACCAGATAGCATTGTAGTAATAATAATTGTTAATATTCCAAAGTATCCAATATATTTAAAATGAATAAACGGGTATAACACCAATAAAATACTAAATGCGACAAAAATAGTTATTACTAATATGCCTTTCAGCTTGATGCTCAAATGATTATTAATCATGAAAATAAACTTTGCAATCATAATCTATTTGTAAATACTCCTTTCATATCAGTACTTGCAAAGTTTAAAATTGGTAGTTTAACTGGTGCTCCATCTTTCTGGCTTTTATAAATTGCTAATACCAACTCCAATGCATTTCTGCCTGCATAAGCATCTACATATGGTGATCTATCGTCATTAATAGCACTAATAACATCTGCAAACAAACTAGTATGCCCATTACCATAAACATTACTTGTACCTTCTTTTAAGCCCTTGTTATTTACGTCAGATGCTATTTCATTTTTAAAATCCCATACATCAATATTATTCGTTGATGTTCCACCAATTTTCACAGTTCCATTTTCACCAAACAGATATAGAGTTTCTTCTAGATTTTTAGGAAAAACATTTGTAGTTCCTTCTATTGTGCCAATGGCTCCATTTTTAAATTTAATTACAGCCATTCCAACGTCTTCTGTTTCGAGATAATTATGAAATTGCTGCCTGGTAGCACCATAAACCTCATCAATTTCATCTCCCATCATCCATCTTAATAAATCTATACCATGAATGCACTGATTCATTAATGCTCCACCATCTTGATCCCATGTTCCGCGCCAAGGAGCTTGTTCATAGTATTCCTTACCTCTATTCCATCTTACATGAATTGATCCATGGCTCAATTTACCAAACCTGCCTTCTTCAAGAGCCTTTCGCATTTCTTGAATTGCAACGTTAAATCGGTTTTGATGGCATGCTGAGACTTTTAAATGCTTTTCTTCTGACACTTTAATTATCTTGTCAGCATCTTGAAGATTCATAGCCATAGGTTTTTCAATAATTAAATTAATACTGTTATTTAAGCAATCTAATGCAATTGCAGCATGTTTACCACTTTCAGTTGCAATACTCACTAAATCAATACTATTTTCTTCGATCAACTTTTTATAATCAGTATATTTTTTAATATTACTATTTTGTAAATTGTATTTTTCCAAAATAGTATTCATTTTTTTAGGGATCACATCACATATTGCAACTATTTCCAGATTGTTGTTTAATGCAGCCTGCAAATGATTGATTGCAATTCTGCCACATCCTATTAAAGCATATTTCATTTTACCACTCCTATTAATTATCTTCTGTCAACATGAAAATTATAATAACTCAGAAAAGGAATTAATCCTAACTTCCCCCATACCCTTTGTACAACATAATTATCAAACTGTGTACCAATCGTCATGAATTTTTTCTGTGAACTAGCTATATTTAATGCTGTTTCTATCATTCCATTATAAGCACCATATCTTCGATATTCGCTAGACACTCCTGTTAGACCTGTATATTGTCCAATGTTGTCTTCCTCATAAGTCCAAAATCCAGCCAATCTGCTGTCACACTCGGCAACTATTAATTTTTGTTTATTGCTGTTTGTTTCAAACGATTTTGCAATCCAATCAGTATATATATTACTAGCCTTATCACTAGTCACTGCAGAAATATGATATTGTCCTTGATATTTGCCGAATGCACTTTTTGCTATGCTTATTAAATCGTTTTTATGATTTAATATATATTCATCATTTGGGACAAATATTTTAGCTTTAATATTGCTGATATCTATTTGTTTATTTTCTTTGTAAATATATGTTACTAATCCTCCACAAAAAATACTATTATTGATTATTTCATTAAACGCCCTTATTAAATCTACGAAATGGGTAGGGACTCTAAAATTATAATAACCTCTATGTGAAGCAATAAAATGCGAAAGCTCATTCAACAATTTTTTCAATGAATTTTCTTGTTGCTCACCATGCAGTAAAGACATTTTTGAAAAAACAAAATCAACCATAAAAACATCAAATCCATATACTTTAGTAAGTGGTTCGTTTAAATGAATATAATACCCATATCTTTCATTATTCTCATCCAAATAGAATGTGCAAGCAACTTTTTCACTTAAAATCATGTTTCTTATTCTATTGTCATCATTTGTAATATAAGCTTCTCCTAACTGCGCAACATCACAAATGTATGAATTATTACTCATCTTTTCTCCTTAATTTGTTGTTAAAAAGTTCATACGATTTACCACATTCACGGCATTGAAGCGACTCATTAAGAACTTTACCGCACTCACATACCCACCCAATTTGCCTACCAGGTACTCCCGCAATAAGCGCATATGGCTCAACATTATTAACTACTACTGATCCCGCGGCTATCATTGACCATGCTCCAATATCATTTCCACATACAATGGTTGCATTAGCTCCTATGGTCGCTCCAGTATGCAAAATAGTTTTAATATAGCCCGCCTTACCTTTAGGGTATTTTGCTCTAGGAGTCAAATCATTTGTAAATACCATTGAAGGACCACAAAATACATAATCTTCCAATTCAACTCCTTCATAAATAGACACATTGTTTTGAACTTTACAACCATTGCCAATGCGTACATTGTTACCAATATTTACGTTTTGCCCAAATGAACAATTCATACCTATTCTAGCGCCACTTAAAACATGACTAAAATGCCATATTTTAGTTCCATCTCCAATAATAACATCTTCATCTATATAACAAGATTTATGTACAAAATATTTTATCATTGTAAATTATTTCCTTTTTAATCGTAATCAATATCAGTGATATTAATCCAAATAATAATGTGAATTATTTAATATTCTTTTGTTTAGCTAAAAAAAGTTCATGATCTATTGCAAAATTTCCTGTAACGCTCCCATTACAATCCACATTTTTTGTAACAACTGCGCCCATGTTAACTCTGGCATTGTCACCAATAGATAGCCCATTTCGAATTGTTGCTCCAAACCCTATCCAACAATTATCACCGATTACAACACGCCCTCCTATTCCAGAATTAGCAACGATTTCACAATGTTTTCCAATTCTAACACCATGTGCGATATGAACCAGATTATCAATTTTAGTATTCTCGCCTATATAAGTTACATCCCAAGGATATATTGCCTTATCAATACATGTATTTTGCTGAATTTCAACGTTATTATCAATAATAACACTACCAATATGTTTTACTGGAAAAATACAATTATCATCAGTTTTAAATTCAAATCCCTCGCCACCGATTACTGCTCCGGCCCTAATAATACAGTCATCACCTATAGCCACGTTTTCTTTTATTGAAACAAACTCTTCAATTTTTGTGTTTTTACCTATTGAAACACCTTGTTCTGCTATATATGAATACGGACTAATACTGCAAGATTTATCTACTGTAGTATCAATTAATTTGTTACAGTACTCTGCATTATTAGACAAAAAGTTATGAAGTTTAAAAAATACTATCCGCGGTTTATTAACAATGCAAACTCCTCTATGCTCATTGATTAACTGCAATGCCATTCTACTATTTGTAATAACCATTGCTGTATTATCCTTTATGCTATTAATAAACTTTTCATCATCAAGAAATACACAATTGCTTTTTTCCGTTATTGACGCAGTCAATGCTAGTACACTAAATGGCTGCTCATTTATGAATTCACATTTATCATATATTGCATAATCATTTAACAATTTAGATAGTAAGAACATAAAACTACAGTACCTCAACATTCTCTTTATTTGAAATATTTGCCATTACATTTTTTGTATCAAAAATTGACTTAGCATTACTTTGTATCATCTGGTAATTGATATTTGTATGCGCCGTTGTAATCATAACCAAATCATAATCACGTACTATCTCACCATTAATAGCTGCAAGCCCTTTTACAACTATACCATTATCTTTATACTTTGAAATATACGGATCATAAAAATCGACTTTTGCCCCAGTATCTTTCAGAATATTAATAATCCGTATTGCAGGGCTTTCTCTGTAATCATCGATATCTCCCTTATATGCTACTCCCAAAACAAGTACTTTAGAACCATTTAATGATTTATTCTTAGTATTAAGAATCTTTGATGCTCTGTCAACGCAATATTCAGGCATCTTATCATTAATCATCATCGAACTTTCTATCATTGATGTATGGAAGCCATATTCTCTAGCCTTCCAAGATAGATAATAGGGATCCAAAGGAATGCAATGTCCACCTAGACCAGGGCCAGGATAGAACGGCTGAAATCCATAAGGTTTGGTACTTGCTGCTTGTACAACCTCCCAATAATCAATTCCCATTTTATCACATAAAATTGCCATTTCATTAGCAAGACCAATATTTATATTTCTATATGTGTTTTCCAGTATTTTCTCCATTTCAGCGATTGCAGGACTTGAAGCCTTGAAAACGTCGCTATCAAGTACTGCTTCATACATGGCAGCTATGACTTCCGTAGCATCCTCACCAATTCCACCAACCACCTTTGGAGTATTCTTAGTCTTATAAATAGCATTTCCTGGATCAACTCTCTCAGGAGAAAATCCCAAATAAAAATCCTGTCCACATTTCAAGCCAGAGCCTTTTTCCAATATCGGTTTTAGAAGCTCCTCTGTAGTCCCCGGATATGTTGTAGATTCTAGTACAACGATGGTATTATTTGTTAGGTATTTGGCTATAGCCTCTGCTGAAGACTTTACATAACTAATATCGGGCTGTTGATGTTTATCAAGAGGTGTTGGTACACAAATTGCAATAAAATCTACATCCCTTACAAAAGAAAAATCACTAGTAGCTTTTAACATACCTGCATTAACCAACTTTTGCAAATCTTTATCGACTACATCGCCAATATAATTCTCCCCACTATTCACTTTATCAACTTTATCTTTTTGTACATCAAATCCAATTGTATTAAAGCCAGCTTTTGCCTTTTCTACTGCAAGCGGCAACCCAACATATCCTAACCCTACCACCCCTGCGGTTATTCTTTTTTCTTTAATTTTTTTTAATAATTCTTCTTTCATTGTTTTCTCCCGTTCATAATGTTAATGAAATCATTTGCTAATTTATTATAAGTAAAATTGTTCATCACGGCTTCTTTTCCATTATTACCCATTTCAATAATTTCTATTTCGTCCATTTTCATTAATTTTCTAATGGCTTTGCATATTCCTGAATAATCTTGCGAATCTACATATAGCCCACAGTTATATGCTTCAACTATAGGATTCACTGTTGTAATTGCAAATATCACAGGTTTACCAGCCATCATGTAGTCAAAAACTTTATTTTGTGATACTCCATAATATGCCAATTCCGATTTATATCCTAACACTATATCACAATCCGTAAATTCCAATAATTTAGGTACACATGCCTTTTCTATACCTGGTAAAAAATATACATTATCTAAGGCTAATTCTACAGATTTTTTTCTTAATCTTTCTTTTTCCACACCTTCCCCTACAAAAACGAACGCCACTTTTTCGTTTTTCATCATACAAGCTGCTTCAAGTGCTATATCTAATGCATTTGAAATCGCATGTCCTCCAAAATAGCCTACAATAAAAAAGCCGTCTTTACGTAACTTTGTTAATAATTCAATATGACGTTCTGGTGGTATTTTATCTACCTTCCATTCATTCTGAACAACACCATTTGGAATGCAATAAAATTTGCCATCTGCAAGGCCATGCTTTTTCATATATCCTTCAGAATTTGACAACAAAGAAACTACATTATCTGAATTCCTGTAAGCAGAGTCCTCAGCTTTCTGCATTACATAAATAAAAGGATTGTACTTTGACATTCCACCTAATAGCATTGGTGTCAGTGGCCACATATCATGCACTTCATGAATTAATTTTAAGTTTGGATTGATTTTCTTTAATTTCTGGCCAGCATATGTATCTAAAGGATATGTTGACGAAGTAATTACTATATCCGGATTCTCTTCTATCATTATTTTGTTAGCATTACTTTTTATTCTATGCACAAATTGAAACATGGTTTTAGCTCTTGAAATGCCATTACCATTATACGTGTCAGTTTTTATCCAAATATATTTAATACCATCAATAATTGATTCATCATAGTTTTTTACCACATTAGGATTATGTTTTCTTAAATGTGAATATGACGCTGCAATAATAGTTACTTTATGCCCGATTTTAACCCACTCCCTAGCCAAATAATATGGCCGAAATTCCATACCCATCTCAGGTGAGCCAGCATAGTGATTAATATATAATATGTTCAAAATTTAATCACCACCTTTACTGTAAGCAATATTGTCTTAATATCATCCCAACAAGAAAACTGTTTTAGTCCATCTAAATTAAGTTTCATCTTATTTGGCAGTACTTTATTTACATAAGCTAAATCGATGTCACTCTCATTAGTTAATATTGCATCTTCATCTTTATACCAAACGCTTGCCTTTGAGGTTACACCTGCTGGTAGCAATAGCGTTGCCATCATTTCATCGGTATAATATGATACATATTTCAATACCTCTGGTCGTGTACCAACAAAAGTCATATCTCCAGTTAAAATATTGAACAATTGTGGCAATTCGTCAAGTCTCACTTTTCGTATTTTAGATCCTACTCTTGTTATCCTAAAATCATTACTATGGGTAACTTGTGATCCAACATTTTCTGCATTTTCAATCATTGTTCTAAACTTAAAGATTTTAAACTCTCTACCGTATTGAGTCACCCTACTTTGCTTAAAAATTACCGGTCCTTTCGAATCAATTTTTATGCAGATAGCAATTCCAGCCATCAATGGGGATAATATTATTATCAAAACTGTTGATCCTGCAACATCGAATATTCTTTTAGCTATTAGAGAGCCTTCCTTTTTCCTTAAAATATCGTAATACGGTCTAACCTTTTCATTACGCATATTATCAGGCAAATGTTCCCACTTCACTAATCTCATTCTATCTTATTTCCTTTATTATTTCAGTAATACTGTCAGCAATGTATTCCGCTTCATCCTCTGTCAATCTCGAATACAAAGGTAAAGTGATTTCATTCTTATATTGATTATATGCATTTGGAAAATCTTTCATTTTGAAGCCAATGTTTTTATATGCTGTCATCATAGGCAAGGGCTTATAATGGACATTAGTAGCTATGCCCTTTTCAGCCATCCTCTGTATAATTACATTTCTCTTATCTTCTTCGATTCCTGGTATCCTTAGTAAATAAAGATGTCCGCTTGAAACAATATCATCTTCAAAATGTACCAGTCGCTCTATTCCCAGAGGCAATAGTTTATTATCATATATCTCTATTATTTTCTTTCTAATAGCCAATAAATCAGGGTATCTCTTTAACTGGATTAAACCAATTGCCGCATTAATGTCTGTCATATTACATTTATACGCTGGTGAAACAATATCATATTCCCAGGCACCAAGCTGATTCTTAGAAAATGCATCCTTGCTTTGTCCATGTAATGACTGTAGCATGAATTGCTTATATATTGATTCATTGTCGAGCAATGTATTTTGTCTCCATGTAGCTGCTCCGCCTTCCCCTGTGGTAAGATTCTTTACAGCGTGGAAACTAAACGCAGTAAAATCTGCTGCATTTCCGCTCATGATACCATTACGTGAAGCACCAAATCCATGTGCAGAGTCTGCTAGGATTATTGGTCTGTTAAATGCTCTCTGAATTTCATTATTTGCATGAAATAATGGTGCCTTCTGCTGCACGATATTAAATAATTTTTCGTAATCGCACATTCTGCCACCAATATCTACCGGCATTATCACCTTAGTATTTTCGTTTATTTTATCTTTAACCTGATCATAATTGATTTCAAAGCTATCTTTATTACAATCTACCAGTACAAGCTTAGCACCTACATGTAATGTTACTGAAGCTGTAGCTGTATATGTATATGCCGTGGTTATCACTTCATCTCCAGGTCCTACACCTAGCACACGCAATATACATTCCATTGCTGCAGTAGCTGAATTGAGACACGCACAACCAGCTGCACCGGTATATGTTGCTATTCTTTTTTCAAATTCTTTAGTCCTGGCTCCGGTCGTTATCCATCCTGATCGCAATGCATCAGCAACTTCATCTATTTCCTGTTCGGTAATATCCGGTGGTGAAAATGGTATTGTTTTCATTATTAATCTCCTAGTTGTTTGTTATTGTATACGTCTCACAGATCTTTTGTGTACGCTCTTTTATATTATCAGCATTGGCTTCCGCAGCATCAAACAATCTTTTAAGTTCATGCTCGAATACCAAATAATTCATATCTATAGGCTGACCAATGAATATCATGTCATTTGCAGTCTTTTCCATGCCCTCTTCGTCCATAAGCACTTCCTCGTATAGTTTTTCTCCCGGTCTAAGGCCAGTAATTTCTATCTTAATATCCTCATTAGGACGATAGCCTTTCATCTTGATAAGACTTTCAGCAAGATCATATATCTTGACCTGCTTTCCCATATCGAGAACGAATATTTCCCCTCCTCTAGCAAAAGCTCCTGCCTGCATAACAAGTGAAACTGCTTCAGGAATTGTCATAAAAAACCTAGTAATATCTCTATGTGTTACTGTGACAGGTCCACCTTCTTCTATCTGACGTAAAAATAATGGAATCACAGAGCCGTTACTGCCCAACACATTGCCAAAACGGACCGCTGCAAATGTCGTGTCTGATCTTCTTGCAAGATCCTGTATGATCATTTCACAGATACGCTTACTCGCCCCCATAATGCTTGTAGGACGAACAGCTTTATCCGTTGAGATAAGCACAAATTTATCTGTTCCATACTTGTCTGCCAGTTTGGCTGTATTCAAGGTTCCCCTGCAATTGTTTTTAATCGCTTCATTAGGAGAATACTCCATCAAAGGCACATGCTTGTGCGCTGCTGCATGGAAAACAATTTCCGGTCTGTATTTTTTAAATACGCATTCCATTCTTGCTTCATCTCTAACTGAAGAAATTATTACTCTAACATCCAGATTTGGATAATGTCTGTTCAATTCCATTTGAATACTATATGCATTATTTTCATAAATATCAAGAATAATCAGCTGTTTAGGGTTTCTCTTAGCTATCTGTCTGCAAAGCTCAGATCCGATTGAACCACCGCCTCCTGTTACAAGTATTACTTTATTGCTGATATATTCATCAATTCCCTCATCATTAACTTTAACGGGATCTCTGCTTAAAAAATCTTCATAAGAAATATCTCTAAGGTTTGAAGCGATATTGCCTCTCAGTGTTTTAGTTATAGATGGTAGGATTTTCACTCTACAATCTGTTTTATTACAGATGCTAACTATATCGCTAACATCATCTGCAGGTGCAGAAGGTAAAGCGATAATGATTTCGTCTATATTTCTTTCTTTAGCAGTATCAATTATTTTATCTCTGCCACCTATGATATGGATGCCGTGAAGATATTTATCTCTCTTGTTTTCATTATCATCGATTATGCATACAACTTTATTCTTGTTGCTGTAATCACCAGAAAACTCGTTTAGTAATATAACACCTGCAGAGCCTGCTCCTACCATCATGATCCGAGTAACATCTGACTGGTCTCTTCTTCCATAATAGTAGTGTTTAAGCACTCTAACCGACAATCTGCTCATCGTAACAAGTACAATCATCGAAACATATGTCATGAAATAGATGCTGCGAGGCATCATCATCAACGCTAGTGCTTTATAAGTTATTTCCAATAAAATAACAACAGTGACCGCTTCGAATATCTTTATTACCTCGTTTATGGATGCAAATGACCATACACTATGATAAAGTTTGAATATCCAGAAGACTGCCACTGTGATGACCATGTCTACAGGTAAGCTTTTAACTGCTAATGCAATATACTCAGGTGGAATACTGTTAAGTGAAAAACGCATTGCTAAACTCAGCCATGTGCACACAGCAACAATAGCCAAATCAATCAACACGAGTATCCCCTGCCTAACTCTTTTGCTTCTTAATAAATTCTTCATTCGTCTATTCCCAAATCTCTTTTCATAATTGTAGATATCACATTTAGAACAATTAATTATATCATTCATTTCACTATAATTCAACCGCATTATAAAAAACTAATTCAACAATCATCCAACCTATGCTTCACCTATCTATAGATCAGCCTAAGTGTCTTCCTTTCTAAGTTATTATCAACTGGTAAAGTTACTAAGTAAGTACCTTCAATATTTACAATGTCATATATATTACTATCGATGCTCAGATACATATTATTTGATTTGGTTACATTGCTATTTAATTTTATTGTCATTAGCTTTTTACCTTTAATTATTTTCATTTCTTTATAGCCAATTTTGCGGCTATTATATATTCTGCTAATTTTTGTATTAAATCTTTTTGCTTTTAATTTATCATAATCAAAATATGTATTATTTACCATATTCTCCGCAACTTCAAATACTATACAGTCAGGATTGAAAATATTAATATAATAATCCATATTGATAACATTTTGATAATCATGTATAAATATATACTCTCCAAATGAATTAGCCATAAAGTCCATACCTTTACCATTCATATATGACCCTTGGAAAACTAACACCCTAGGGAGCGCATCATTTTTTTTGTTTATTAAATACTGAAAATCTGGAAACTCTTTATCAATTATTATTTCTTCCTTATAGTCATTAGTTAAGCTATTTACTATTTTATTATAATTCTTTAATGTGCACACGGTCTCACTTTCATTGATATGAAAACGTGAAGCCAATAATGACTTTCGTCGAACTTTGTCTAAGTTAAAATCATTTAATGAGTTAGTATTTAATTCTGGAAAATCCATTTTCATTTTATCAATCAAATTATTTACACCATAATATGCACCCAAGTAATTCCAATGATTTGCATCGTATTTTATGTTATATACTTTTTTGCCTGATTTATATGCTTTTTTTAACAATGTTATATTATCTACATAATTAATATTATTTTTTTGTAATTTTTTCTGCAATGTGCTAGTCCAATTATCGTTGTAATTATACCCGTTTGGTAATTCACTCTTAACAACAGACGCTTTAGCAGGTTCAATTACAAAGTAAAAAGGTTTGTTTCTTGATTTACAATATGTATTGGCTCTAATAATAAAATTTGAAAATTCCTCTTTATAAGCATCCCATATATTATTTTCGGTGAACTTGGAGAACACATATCCATCTTTACCGTATGAATATGAAGGGTGTTCCATTTGATGAAACAACTTATCATTTAATACTATATTTGCATTTATCATTTCATCTCTGAAACCGATCCGATCATTGAAATATGACTCAAACGTAAATGAATAATCAGATACCTCGCTTTTATTAGACAGCGGCCATTCAGTGAGTAAACGATTATCAATTGCAGAGACAGAATTGCTTTTAAAATTAATAAAAATTACCGGTATTACTATCATCATAATTACGACAATAATATGTGCTCTTTTAATATTTTTCATACCCACCTCTAATATCTAAAGTAAATAAACGGACTATAAGTTGTACTTATTGTTGCAATGATTCCCAATGCGAGCAGCACAATTAGAAGTGTCTGTTTTATTAACAAAACCAGCCTGTCATTGTTTACTCTGCTCAAAACTGCGGCGATGATATTATCAGTAAAACTGAATGAACATAGTATTGAAATAATAGAAATAGCAATGAACTTAGCATTTAAATAATATATCCACGTAAATGTCACATTATTATCATTAAACAATATTACATCTTTGATCAGTGTATTAAATTCAGCAACGGTTGAATATCTGAAGAACTGCCACCCTATGCATACTACAGAAAAAGTGCATATCCATTTAATAAAATTGGGGATGCGTTTATATATTCTGTTTTGTTCGACAAGCCGATCATACACTGTACATATTCCATGCATCATACCCCAGATTATATAGTTAACGCCTGCGCCATGCCAGATTCCAGTAATAGCAAAGACAATCATCAGATTAACTAGGTTCCTTGTTTTACTTACCCTGCTGCCGCCTAAAGGTATATAAACATATTCCTTAAACCAGGCTCCAAGTGAAGCATGCCATCTTCTCCAGAACTCCTTAATGGATTTGGATGAATATGGTTTGATAAAATTCTCCGGCAGTTTGTATCCAAATAACATGCCTAAACCGATTGCCATATCTGTATATCCCGAAAAATCAAGATATAGCTGAAACGAATAAATAAATATCGAAGCAATACCAGTAACTGTATCCATGCCAGTCAATGTCATGTTAGTTAATATTGTACCGAAATAATTGGCCAGTATTACCTTCTTAGCAAGTCCTACTATTATTCTGTTGATTCCCGCCACCATGTTGTCAAGGTTATACGGATCAATACGAAAATCGTTTTTGAAGTTTTTATAGAGAAGTATTGGACCACACGCTACCTTTGGAAACATCAATATGTATATAAATGTATCTACCAAACCATTCACACTTGCATCTTCTCTGTAAACATCCACCAAAAATGAAATCGAAGAAAACGTTATATAAGATATTCCAAGCGGTACGATAATATTTAGAGTAGCAAAACTGCTTCCTGTTAATGAATTGATTGATCCTATAATAAAATTGCTGTATTTATAATAACCAAGCAATCCTATTGCAACAACGATAAAAAATATGAATATCCATTTTCTGCCCAGATTTGTAAATATCCCATTTTCTTTATCTCTTTTTTCAATATACTTGCCCACCATGTGGAGGACTAATATATATGCGAATAGCAAAAAAATATAGTCAAAAAAAGCCCACCCATAAAAAGCAAGACTGAAGAGCGCAAGCACATAATCTGCAGCTCTGCTGTTAATCTTCAATGCAATATAATAAGCTGCAACAGAAAATGGGCAAAACAAAAAAATAAAAATCACACTATTGAACGACATACACGAAACCTCCGTCAAATCATTTATTGATTTAATCTTTAATCAGGTGTCTGCATTATCCCTAGATATTAGTGTGACTTTCCTTTTTTCAATTATAAAATCCAAATTAACTAAATATCAAACAATTAAATAATACAGCAATTCCTTGCCCTATACCCACATTCTATTTTAATACGTTTTGTTCAAAATGTCAATATTAGCCATAAATATATGCAATATTAAAACGTGCAGTAATACTGTTAGCTTATGCTAACCTTGCCGTATCACATGATTTGTTCTGTTTTATGATCTAAATAACCAATATAAGAAGTGTACAGGTTTGTTGATGATACCTTGTACACTTCATATACTATCAATTGATAGTAGTCAATGTCTGGTATGAAATAAATATAATCATAAAAATAGCAATAGCCCCTCTTGACGAGGGGCTATTGCCGCGATATTAATTAAGAAAGAACGTTAAAAAGATTATGTTTTGTGGTGTAACCTTTTTGTCTCTTGACATACTTAATATAGCAAAGAAATGTGTTGATTATGCAAAGGTTTTTTATGCAAAGTATGATTTTGTTACTGCAAATTATTAATTCCAGACTCGATATTCATCACCTTAGCTCCCGACTCATTCAATATGTTCATAATCACATTAAACTCCTCATTATACTTCACATCCAAGTTCTCACTATATCGGTAAATCAATATCAATTCAGATCCCTCATTATGTTTACCGTTCCAAGCCCATGTTTTAGCATTGTTAACCAACTTGTTTAAATCTTTATTATCGAAATCAAAGAATTTTATTTTATAATCATCCGTAACAATATCATACGTTACTTTATCATTATACTTTCCAATTATGCTTCTCTCATTAATTAACTTCTTTCCGGAATCTCGTAAAATTCTGGAAACCATCTTCCTATCGTCTTCTTTTGTCGGACGATCTGCTTTATCAAACTCGAATCTAAAGTAAGTTTTGTAAAGTGAATCCAAAACCTCAGTCAAATCCTCATAAACTATTTGTTTAGGTTTTTCAAACCAAAAGTCATTAATATAGAATTTTACATAATCATCTATATCAAAACTATCATACGAAAATAGCGTACCTTCAACATCTTCCTTAATTTGTTTAAGCAGTTCCTTAACCATTTCAGTATCAACTTCATCATCGAAACTTGATAGCCTTGCAAATTTCTTAGAATAACGAAATTCCCTATATGAATCTTCTTCCGCATAAAAGATGATTCATAAATTGATCTGCTCTCCTGCTATTTGAGAAGGAGAATAACGTAATACTGAATATCTTAATACTTTTTCCATTGTTATTTTCTCCTTTCTGATATTATCATTTCACATATTTTATCCAGATTTTCAATACGAAAACTAATGAAATCGATAAGTGTTTTTAAATCGAAAAAAATATTACCTTTGTGTCTGTCAAAGTTATTTAGAATATGATCCAATAATATGATTTTTTCGGTTTCATATCCTTTCACTTCATTCCAAACTACCCTAGGTACTGCCTTTGGAAGAAGTTCGGTAAAGAAGCTAATGCCTGCATTGGTTTCATCTATTTCACCGTCTGTTTCCGAACATAATATGACATCTTTACCAAGATAGCATAAACCATAGTTAGGAATAGTAAGTTCAATCATATCTGCAATAGTTCCTCAACTACTAATTCATTATCAATTTTGTTCATATAATCAAAACCTCTATCGCAAATGGCATTTGGGTTTAAAAGCTATTTATACACATATATCATTATACATTTGCATCTTACTGTATCCTAAATTACCTTAAGCATCTTCTTCCTGTCTTTTTCCAGCTGGCGTTTCTGCCTTTCGAGTTCTCGCCGACGGTCGATCAGTGTCTTGTAATCTTCGGCCTTTTCTTTTGCCAGATATGAAGAGATGATCTTGCTGCCCTGGCGCATCTGAAGATAGGTGTATTCTCTGCCATTGATCTTTTTCCGTGAAATATAGCCCTTAGGCAGGGTTTCTATCTCAGCTGAAATGCTGTCTATCAGCCTGGATACTCTGTCGTATTCCTCTGACAGGACGCTGTCCAGTACGCTCATTTTATCATCTCCTTTAACCTACATATAGTTAAATTAATCATTTGTAGGTTAAATGCATCTTACACCATTAACCTACTTTTGTCAACAAATTTACAATGTAGGTTAATGCTGCTATCATCCTCTGTTTATCAGCTCCATCAGTGTCTCGTAGAACTCGGCGACTTCAACCGGCTTGCTCAGGTGGGCGTTCATACCGGCTTCGCGGGATTTCTCGTAGTCTTCGTCGTAGGCGTTGGCGGACATGGCGATGATCGGCACGGCCAGGCTGTCGCGGCGATGGGATTCGCGGATGCGGCGGGCGCAGGTCAGGCCGTCCATGATCGGCATGCGGATGTCCATGACTATGGCGTCGAAGAAGCCTTCGTCGGAGCTGAGGAACTGGTCCAGGCCGTCTTTGCCGTTGAAGGCGCAGGAAACCTGAGCGCCCACGTTCTCCAGGACGGTCTTCTCTATTTCCATATTCATCGGGTGGTCTTCGCAGATCAGGATCCGGGTGCCGCGCAGCAGCGATTTGCTGTGGGTCGGAGCCGAATCGGACGGGTTTTGTTCGCCGGCGTCCTCAAAGCTGAGGCAGACGGTGAAGGTGCTGCCGCAGCCCAGGCGGCTTTCCACCTCTATCGTGCCGTCCATCATTTCCACCAGCCTTTTGACGATGGTCAGGCCCAGGCCTGTGCCCTCGATGTAGCGGCCTGCATTGAGGCGCTCCTGGGCAAACGGCTCGAATAGCTGTGGTTTGAATTCCTCGCTGATGCCGCAGCCGGTGTCTGCGACGCGGAACCTGTAGGAGATGCGGGTGTCGGCCTTTTTCAGGCGTTCTACGCTGAAGGTCACGCGGCCGCCCGGTTCGGTGAATTTGGCGGCGTTGGACAAAAGGTTGATAAAGATCTCCTGGACGCGGGATTCGTCGGCAATGACCAGCTGATTTTTGTTCTCGCCGTTTTCAACAACAAAATCCAGACGGCTTTCGTCCACCGACGGGGCCAGGGCGTCGACGATGCGCTGGACCAGTCTGTCCATGTGGACCGGGGCCATCTTCAGCTCATATTTGCCGGACTCTATCCGACTCAGGTTCAGGGTGTCGTTGATCAGCTGGCGCAGGATCACGCCGGACTCGTGGATCTTCTCCAGGTAATCTTTTGTTCGAGGCTCGGCGGTCTGGTCCAGGGCCAGTCTCGTGTAGCCCAGCATGCCGTTCAGCGGCGTGCGCATGTCGTGGCTCACGTTGGACAAAAACAGAGATTTGGATTCGTTGGCCTCGCGGGCGGCGCCCAGGGCGGCCTTCAGCCGGTCCATCTGCTCCATTTCATGGCGGTAGGACTCGGTGATGTCGGTCTTCATCATGATTATCATGTTTTTGTCGTCGTCCAGCCAGGAGTAGCTCAGCTGCTTGCGCAGGAGCCTGCCGTCTGCCGTCTTCTGGGCGAAGGAAAATGTATAGATGTCCATGGTGTCCAGCATCTCAATGATGTAGTCCAGGCTGTTCACGCGGATGGCATACGCCTGATCCTCTGTCAGCAGCAGCTCTATGGTCCTTCTGTTCTCCTCGTCGTAGGAGATGCGGGAGTGGCCTTCCTTATACGTGTCGCGGTCGGTTATCTCTCTGTATTCAATGGTCCGGGAGCGGACGTCGATGACGGCCAGATAGTCCATCAGGGTCGTCGTCACTCTGGAGATCACGGACTCGTCCAGCTTGTCCTCCTGGATGTCCTGGCCGTCGGCTATGGCCTCTATGTCTCCGGTCTTCGGGTTCTGGACCATCTTGATGTAGCAGACGATCCAATGCTCCTCGCCGTTCTCCATCTGAAACCTGTACTCGACGCTGACCTGGTCCTGGCCGTGGCTGAAGGCATCTATCAGGTTGCGCCTGCCGCAGATGCTGAGGAACCGCTCCCTGTCCTCGTGGACGGATATGCCGCCTGCCACGTTGTAGAAGAAATCATCGGCGGTGCCGCCGGCGCCCAGCCGGCGTACGCCTTCCAGCTCGGTGTCCGGCTCGTCGCAGATGTTCTTTGTCAGATTGAGGTGGAATGAGCCCAGAGAATTGGGGATGCGCGTCCGCATGGAGTCGATGAAATCGTTGAATCTGCGCTCTTCCAGCTTTTGTTCAGTGGTGTCCATGCCGAGGCCGTAGGCTCTGATCGGCCGGCCGTCGTCGTCGTGGACCACGGTGTAGAATATATGCTCGCAGTGGAGCTTCCCGTCGGGAGCAAAATCGTGCCATACCTCTTCTGAGGCGTATTTGGCGCCCTCGTCGATCTTTCTGTACATGGCCATGAATTTCTCTTTGTCCTCGGGGATTATGTGCTCACAAAGGCTCTCCGGTACGTTTTCGATGATATGGGAGCCTTTCTCTACCTTGTAGTTGTCGCTGAACTCTCTGGACGATGTCTCGGTCTTTTTTATCGGATCGTACTCCCAGATGTTCAGGTCGGCGCCGCGCACGGCCATCTGATAGCGGAGCTGGCTGTTGTTGAGGTCGTTCTCCACCTTTTTATGCGCGGTCACATCGTTGCAGACCGCGTAGGCAAAGGTCCGCCCATCCCTGCTGAAAAGGCGGATGATCATGTTAACCCAGATGTATTCGCCGCTGCAGCCGTTTCTGATCCTGAATACACTGCCGCTGCAGCCCTTATGTAAAAGCTTCTCCTCCAGCTCTCTGCTGCTGCGCTCTCTGTCGTCGGGATGGACTATATCCTTGAATTCGCTTAGGCGGGTACCTACAACGGTATCCAGCTCCACGCCGGCCATATCGCAGTAAAACGGATTGGCTGCGACGCAGACGATAGCTGCCCTGCCTCCCGGTCCACTGCCATCGGCAATGACTTCAAATACGCATATCCCCGCCGGGATCTGATCTATATACGAAAAATCTAAACCCTTATCCATTGCTCTCTCTCCGTCATAATAACTCATAGTTAACTTGTCCTAATTATAAATCTTTTGTTCAATAATGTAAAGAAATGTTATGCGTCGCCAGTCATTATGAAACTTTTGGTTGACATTTTGTTAAATTATCTGTAATATAAGAATAGGACTCATTCCTAATTTGAAGACGCGTTGATTGCTATTATCTGTGCAGGCAGCATAACTGCTGAAGCCAGCTGCATCGATATCGACCTGTCTGAATAACCAGCTGGAGCGGGCGGCCTTTCCGCCAGAAATCTACGGGAGGTAAATATGAAAGAGAATAAGAGTAAGAAACTTACCAACGAAGTCGGCGCACCGATTGCCGATAATGAAAATTCCATAACCGCGGGCCCTCGCGGTCCGGTTATGCTGCAGGATGTGTGGCTGCTGGAAAAGCTGGCACATTTTGACCGTGAGGTGATCCCTGAGCGCAGGATGCATGCCAAAGGCAGCGGCGCATACGGAACCTTCACGGTTACACACGATATTTCCAGGTACACGAAAGCCAAGGTTTTACAGCCGGGCGCCAAAACGGATCTCTTTGTCAGATTCTCGACGGTAGCCGGCGAGCGCGGAGCAGCTGACGCAGAGAGAGATATCCGCGGATTCGCCTGCAAGTTCTACACCGAGGAGGGAAACTGGGACCTGGTAGGAAACAACACCCCTACCTTCTTCATCAGAGACGTCCACAACTTCCCTGACCTGAACAGAGCCGTCAAGCGCGACCCTAAGACCAACATGAGGTCGGCTCAGAACAACTGGGACTTCTGGACCCTGCTGCCTGAGACCTTCCACCAGCGGACCGTAGTCATGTCAGACCGCGGCATCCCTGCGTCATACAGGCACATGCACGTTTTCGGCGAGCATACCTTCAGCCTTTACAACGAACAAAATGAACGCGTGTGGTGCAAGTTCCACTTCAAGACCCAGCAGGGCATCAAAAACCTGACTGACCAGGAGGCTGAGGAGCTGATCGGCAAAGACAGAGAGAGCCACGGACGCGACCTCTACGAGGCCATCGAGCGCGGCGATTTCCCTAAGTGGACCATGTACATCCAGGTCATGACCGAAGAACAGGCGAAAAGCCACTACGAGAATCCATTCGACATCACCAAGATCTGGCGTCACGCTGAGTTCCCTCTCATCGAGGTCGGCGTGATGGAGCTGAACAAAAATCCGGAGAATTACTTTGCCGAGGTCGAGCAGGCTGCATTCACGCCGGCTCACGTGGTACCCGGCATCGGCTTCTCCCCTGACAAATTCCTCCAGGGCAGGCTCTTTGTTTATGGCGACGCCCAGAGATATCGTCTTGGCGTAAACTACAACCAGATCCCTGTCAACAGGGCCAGATGCGAAGTCAACGACTATCACAGAGACGGATTCATGCGCACCGACGGCAACTACGGCGCCACTGTAGCCTACACTCCGAACAGCGAGGGCATATGGGCGGCACAGCCGGAAGTCATGGAACCGCCGCTTGACCTTGAAGGCGCCATGTACAACTACGACCCTAAGGACGACCCGACCGACGACAACTTCAGAGCCGGCGGCGACCTCTACAGAGTCATGACCGAGGACAAAAAGCAGCTTCTCATCGAGAACACGGCGCGAAACATCGCTCCTTGCACGGACAATATCAAGTACCGTCACGCGGTGCACTGCTACTGGGCCGATGAGGACTACGGCAAACGTATAACTGAAGCCATGGGTCTTTCAATGGATATAATGCTGGAGCTTGCTAAAGGCGACCACGCTTCCCTGATCCAGGCAACTCTGAAATAAGCTGTAACTGAGCGAGGTGTGTTTATGACAAAAAACAGAAAGCTGATATTAAAAGTAATTAAGAATTCTAAAGGGCACCTGACCGCCGACGAGGTATTTGAGGCGGCCAGGTATGAGAATCCGTCCATCGCCAGAGGTACCGTCTACCGCAATCTGGGCCTCATGGTCGAAGAAGGCCATCTGCGCAAGGTTCCGGTCATCGGCGGCCCTGACAGATACGACGACAGAACGGAAGCACACCAGCACATGATCTGCGCTCGGTGCGGCGCCATCAGCGACGTGAAATTCGATACCCTTAAGGAGAAAATCGAGCAGTCGATCGGCACCGATATCCTGTCATTCGAGATGCAGATCAACTATATATGCCCCAAGTGCCGCGAACACAAAGGCGCGTGATCAGGGCGACCAGGGGCGGCCAGGGGCGGCCATGGGCGGCCATGGTTTTACCGGGCATACCCAGGGCCGGGGTCCCCAAAGCGGAGAAAACGGTCGCTGCGTCAGGATTCCTGACGCAGCGGCGGATTTCGACACTTTGGGGACCCCGGCCTTGATTATGTCCAGGCTTTACGTGATTTTATCAGCTCGGCTCGGTTATTTTTCAATTACGTAAACATTAAATCCCTGAAATCGTACATTAAAGTATTAAATTTGGACATCTGGGTCAAATTTTACTTGAATTCCAAATCAACTCGTTTTACTATCACATCATGGATAACATCGTAGAAATAATTGAATTTGAATGTGAATACATAGAATGGATGATACGTGGGCTGGAAGTTTTCTACGGCAAACCTGTTAAGGGATATCTGAAGAAACGCTGCAAGAAACACGTTGTTTCTTATCTGTATTATGAATCTCGCACCCATAAGCCTGTCTATTACGGTACAGACAAGGCTCAGAAGGTCATGGATTTTAAACGGGCAAAATATAATGAAGCACGGCTGCGCATTCTGAAGGAGGATCTAAGGCTGCTCAACATGATCAAAGACAGGATCAGACCTTATGATCCAGAGTCTGTTTTATCAACGCTTCCCAAAATCTATCATGATGGTGCGCCTGAGGTATACTCATATAAGGCGCCCTTCATAGGCATCGATGCCCCTAAATCAGACCATGAATGTAAAGCGGTGATCAAGAAAAAAAGCAAGAATTACCGACAAGATGGATTGCTCAATGTCACATATGACGGTACACTTGTAAGATCAAAAGGAGAACTGATAATTTACGACATGCTGTTATTCTTAGGAGTTAAATTTGTTTATGAGCAGGACATCATCGTGAAAGGCAGAACCTATCATCCCGACTTTGCCATTTACTTAAAAGACGGCACCATTATTTTCTGGGAACATATAGGAAAACTGTACAGCGATTCATATATGGAGCGTTTTCTGAGGCGTCTGAGAAATTACGAATCACACGGGATCATACCCGGCAAAAATCTGATTATTACCGTAGACTATAAGGACAGTTCCATCGACGCAAATGCGATCAGAAAACTGATTAAGAACAATATACTGCCATATGCCAAAAAAGCGGATGAGTAGGCTACAACTCAGGGTCCCCAGATCGTCGAAAGCGGGGGCTGCGTCAGGATTTCTGACGCAGCCCCCGTTTTCTCCGCTCTGGGGACCCCAATGCCAGCGCTGGTTTTATTTCATCACTTCGAATATGGTCTTGAACATGATATCGGGATCTATCGGCTTGGCTATGTGGGCATTCATGCCCACTTCCAGGCATCTGACGATGTCATCGTGGAAGGCGTCGGCCGACATGGCGATTATCGGCACCGCTGACGCGTCCTCACGCGGCAGCGCACGTATCGATTTTGTCGCATCGTAGCCATTCATGATCGGCATGCGCAGGTCCATGAGGACCAGGTCGTAGTAGCTCTCGCGGGAAGCGCTGAAGACGTCCACGCCCTCGCGGCCATCGGCAGCGCAGCGCACCTGAGCGCCTTTGGCTTCCAGTATGGTCTTGGCGATCTCCGTGTTCATGGCATTGTCTTCAACAAGCAGTATCCGCTTGCCGTCCAGGGAGATATTCTCCGGCATGTCGCTTTGTTTTTCCTCGATCTGCGAGGCTTCCGCCCACTTTACGTTCATATCTATTGTGAATTTTGTTCCTCTGCCCTTATCGCTTTCAACAGAGATCTCCGCGCCGATGAGCTCCGTCAGACGTTTGACTATCGACAGACCCAGGCCGGTGCCCGAGCTGTTTTTGCTCCTCGCTGAGCGCTCCTGCTGGAACGGATCGAATATGCGCGGCAGGAATTCCTCGCTGATGCCTTCGCCGTCGTCGGTGACGGTGATGCGGCAGTTGCAGCCGTCCACAGCCGGTGTCAGCATGCGGATGGCCAGCGTCACATGGCCGCCGGACGGTGTGAATTTGACTGCGTTGGACAAAAGGTTCAGCAGTATCTTTTCTATTTTTATTTTGTCTATGATGACCACACCCGGCGTGCAGCCTTCAGCATCAATCATGAAGTTTACGCCCTTGCTGCGGGCCTGCTCGCTGATCGGCACGCGAACGCTTTCTATGAGCTCGCGGGTATCCACCGGCTCCTCGTATACCTCGGTCTTGCCGCTTTCCGCCTTGGTGAATTCCAGCGAATCGTTGATCAGGTTCAAAAGCAGGTTTTCTGCGTCGCCGGCCTTCTCCAGGTACTTCCGGCGCGTCTCGTCATCGTTGGACTGCAAGGCCAGATTGGTGAAGCCGATTATGCCGTTGAGCGGCGTTCTCATGTCGTGGCTCAGGCTGGACAGGAACTCGGATTTCGCCGTGTTGGTCTTCTCGGCGGCCAGAAGCTCCATCTCCTTCTCGTGGGCCAGCAGACGCTCACTGTGGCTGCGGCGCAGCATCAGAATGAACCCGGCCAAAGCCATGATCAGCGCGATCAGCACCAGCACCACTGCGATTATTGCCGCATTTGACATCCTGCTGAGCGTGGCGCTGAGAGTGTGCTCGCCCGACAGCGTATCCTTCAGCATCAGACTGTCGAAGGTGGAAACGCTGGTATATCGGAAACATTTCTCCAGTATCGAATGAAGCATGGTATCGCCGTAGCCCGTACCGGCCGCAACGTTATATGTATATGATGACATAGGCGTGACCGTGAAAGCCTCCGCCCTGTTCTGGTTCATCAGGTAATTTGCCTCCGCTGTAGTGACAAAAGCCGCGTCCACGACGTTGTCCTTCAGCGCATCAAAACACGCTTTGCCGGAATCGTAGTAGACGATGTTCTTCCCGGCTTTCATGCGGTCCTCCGCGATGTTGCTGTAAGCCTCGGCCACTTTGTCAGGCATGGCGATGGTGCTTATGCTGGACAGAGCCGTCTTGTCTTTTTTTGTTATCCGCGACAAAGAAAGGGTCGCGTATGACTTCATCAGGATGATATCGTCCGGCACGGCAACGATACTGTTGTCCTCCATCATGCCGATGACGTCGGCCCTGCCGCTTCTGACCGCAGCTATGGCGCTGCCCTGTGAAGCGTAAAACTTATATCTGAATTTCAGTCCGCAGGTCTTGGAGATCTGGCCGAACATGTCCGGCACGACGCCGGTGGCCTTATCCTTGGAATTTTTCCCCGAAAACGGCATGTTGTTGTTCACCAGCGCCACCGTCACCGCCTTGCGGGATTTGATGTACTTCTCCTCCGCCTTGGAGAACACTGGCTTCTGCTGCTTGCTCGCCGACAGATATTTATCGTATAATTTATCTTCAAAAGTAGGGTCACTCATGGCGCACTGCTGCATTGCCGAGTTCAGCTCATTCATGACGGCTTTATCACTCTTGGGAGTAACAAAATAAAGCTTCATCGGGCTGAACTCCGCCACGATCCTGTAATTGGCGCTGCTGCCCAGGTAAGTGATCGCAACGGCGTCCACTTTCTTTTCATCAAGTGCATTCAGCAGCGAAGCCGTCGACTTGTAATAGACATGTCTGGTCCTCAGCCCATTAGCCTTTTCCCATTTCACATAACTCGCAGCATCCAGGGAGCCCTTCATCATGGCCACCTTCATGCCCTGGAACGAATCGATATCGTCATAATAGTGGGTGCTGTCATTGCTGCGCACTATCAAAGTAACGTAGACGGAGCCCATGTCCTCGCTGGAGAACCTGTACTTGGCCTGCCTCTCGCTGTTCTTGAACAAAGCCGGCATGATGTCGTACTCGCCGTTATCCAGCCCCTTCATGGCATCCTCCCAGCTGTCATAATCCACGAACTTATACTTCCAGCCCACCTGCGCCGCCAGCTTGTACAGATATTCTATGTTATATCCCTTGTACTCGCCGTTCTTGGACTTGCTCATATAGTCGCCGTCCTCGTAATACGCCACCTTCACCGTTTTCGCAGCCTTCCCCGTCGTGGCAAACGCCTCCGATGGAAAATACGCCAGCCCCAAAGCCATGGCAAGACACAGCAACAAAAAGCAGCAGACCGCTCTGCGTCCTGCTACCCTGATCGTCTCAAACATCATCTTATGAGATTCGTCCAGCATCCTTGCTCGTCTCCTTTGGCCACTATTTCTGCACAAATAACACTAAACTGATTTTACCACAATCGACGGATATATTCCATCAAAAAAGTCCGATTGAACATACCAATCGGACTTTTTATCATATGCTATTTTGTCTTACCTTTTCCCAGATTACTCCATCCTCCATATACGTATTTTGTTGTGATCTTATATCCCCTAATACGTACATAATATTTGGTTTTCTTTTTCAGCTTTACTACTGTTTTTAAAGTTGCTGACTTGCTTTTGACCAAAACTGTCTTTTTGTGTTTGGTAAATGCTTTATTGGTAGCTATCTGAATCTGATATCCCGATATACCAGTAATTTTTCTCCATGAAATAGTCAACGCGCCTTTTTTCTTTGACTTTATGGTCTTGAAAAATACTTTGTGTGGTTTTATAACGACAGTTTTATTGTGTAATGCTGCATCACTCAATAAATATGTAGAATTATGACTTACAGTAAAGTAGCACCATTTATCTGTGCCATCAAACACAAGCTTATTCTGATCACCATTCTGCTGATCTACAGTGTTGCCATTAAGGTAGTATAGATAGAACGTTCCTTTGGCTTCGCATCTGTCATAAATATAATCATCTTTCATTCGTATCTGCATTGGTCCAGGCAGCAATCCATTTGAATAAAATTTGACCTGGCTTATTTGATTGGAATTCCCAAATGAACTGCCTGGGATATTACTGATTTCAACATTTAGATTAACATCCTTAGTTTCGTTAACTATATCCTTTCCGTTTATTATCCATTGAATGCCATCATTAGAAAATACTATGCGCTTGTCTTGACCTTTGATTGCATCGAACATTGCCTTGGTTGCAGTATAGTTATACCCATCAAAGTCTATCATTGCGGTCTCACCGGCACTCATTGAATTAAGTTTGGATACAACTGATGCATTAGTAATATATGATTCAAAATTAACATCAAATTCATTCTGTACATTGATAGCTGAATCAAGTGTAAAAGCTGTTGTACGTGGCCAATTGGTATCATTTGTATTATACATGCTTAGACTATCTAGTACTGTGGTTCCATTATTATATGTATTATGGCAATACTCATTAGTATTTCCTGCTTTATCGACTATTTTTATGTCCTGTGGGTAATATTTTTCAGCAGAAATATTTGATGGTACTTTTAAATTAACGTAATACGTACCTGAATACAATGGATCCTGATAGTCTGTAAAAGCATAAAAGTAATATTTTGATGTGACATTAGAAAAATGTACATATAATTGGCTGACACCAGTCTCTTCCTCTGTGATATTCAATTTGATTCTTGCATACCCCGGTTTTACTACATTAGGAGTTTCAACGCTGACACTGTTCACCACTGGTGCGGTAGTATCGTATCCCTGCGGTTCAGCGATCTTCCCGGTCGCTTCGGCAAATGAATTCACCGGCATGAAAGCCAGTATCAGGCAACTCATCAGGACAAAAATCAGCCCCATCTTAACATTCTTTTTCATAAAATACCTCGCATTTAATTAATCTAAAAATAACCTAAGCCTATTATATGCCTCCTCTTTACTTTTGTAAATAACAAAATTACAGTTTGGCATCTGCCTGAGTTTGCCATCGAATTATTTTACATCATTTCCTGAGGAATCGATTTTTTTAAGTCGATGCCAGAAGCGGGAGCCCTCATATGACTATATTTTTTCTGGCATTGCATTTTATTTCTTGATTCCATATGGAATCGATTTTTTTATCTCGATGCCAGAAGCGGCCACCCTCATATGACCATTATTTTTCTGGCATCGCATTTTATTTCTTGATTCCATATGGAATCGATTTTTTTATCTCGATGCCAGAAGCGGCCACCCTCATATGACCATTATTTTTCTGGCATTGCATTATATTTCTTGATTCCATATGGAATCTCATTTTTTATCTCGATGCCAGAAGCGGCCACCCTCATATGACCATTATTTTTCTGGCATTGCATTTTATTTCTTGATTCCATATGGAATCTCATTTTTTATCTCGATGCCAGAAGGGGGCGCCCCCATATGACCATTATTTTTCTGGCATTGCATTTTATTTCTTGATTCCATATGGAATCGATTTTTTTATCTCGATGCCAGAAGCGGCCGCCCTCATATGACTATATTTTTTCTGGCATTGCATTTTATTTCTTGATTCCATATGGAATCGATTTTTTTATCTCGATGCCAGAAGCGGACGTCCCTCCATCGCGAGCGGACGTCCCAATCGCAGGGCTGCAGCAGCCGGCGGCCCCAATCATCTGTTATTGATGGTCTGGGCGATGACTGCCAGCATTTTGTCCTGGTCCACCGGCTTGGAAATGTGGCCGTTCATGCCGGCTTCAAAGCATTTCTCCACGTCGTCGACGAAGGCGTCTGCGGTCATGGCGATGATCGGAACTGTGTCCGCATCAGCGCGGCTAGAATCCCGGATCTGCTTTGTTGCCTCGTAGCCATCCATGACCGGCATGCGAATGTCCATCAGGATGATGCTGTAGAAATCCAGTGCTGAACGTCTGAATTTATCAACGCCAAGCTTGCCGTTGTCGGCAGTTTCCACTATCATGCCTTTGTCCTCCAGGAACACTTTGGCGATCTCCTGGTTCAGCGGATGATCCTCGCAGAGAAGGACATATTTCCCTGCCAGGCTGTCGGTCATGTTGGAATTTCCGGCATGCAGTTCTGCCATTTCATCGACATTTTCGATGGAGACATAATCCAGCTGCAGCTTGATTATGAACGTAGTACCGGCGCCAAGAGTGCTCTCCACTGAAATGGTGCCGCTCATGATGTCGACGAGTTTTTTCACTATGGCAAGGCCAAGGCCTGAGCCGCGGCGCTCTGAACTGTCATCGCGGTTTTCCTGGGTAAATGGCTCGAACAGATGCTCAAGCATGTTGCTGCTCATGCCGATGCCGCTGTCGCTGATCCTGTGGGTTATCTGCATGCGTCCGTCCGGCAGAGTTTCGTCAGAAACATGATAATCGACGGTTCCGCCTTCCGGCGTGTACTTTACCGCGTTGGAAAGTATGTTGAACAGGATCTGGTTGACGCGGAGTCTGTCGCATATAGGGATGTAATCGCTGTAAACATTCGCATTCAGGTTGAACTTTATGTTCTTTTCGCTGCAGAGCGGTCTGAATACGGCGTCGAGATATTCTTCAAACTCGTGGAACGGGTATGGCTCCAGCCTCAGCTTGATCTTGCCGCTTTCCATGTATGCCATATCCAGTACGTCGTTGATCAGGCCCAGCAGGAAGTCGGAAGATGTGGCGATCTTCCCCAGGCTGTCCTTTGTTCGCGGCGGATTGTCCTCTTTCTGGGCGATCCTGGTCATGCCGATGATGCCGTTCAGCGGGGTGCGCATGTCGTGGCTCATCCGGGACAAAAAGTCCGACTTGGATTCATTGGCCGCGTCTGCTTTGCGTCTGAGTATCTTCTCCTCCTTGAGCTGGCTGGTGATTATGTTCTGCATGCGCATCTGGTCTGTCACGTCGTTCATGGCTGCATAGAGGATATGCTCTCCCGCTTCGCCGATGCTCATGGTGATCTTCTCGCTGATCCAGCGATAGCTGCCGTCTCTGGCCTGCATCCTGTACGGATCTATGTCGAAGCTGCTGTCGTTGAAGTGACTTGCGAACATGTTGCGGACATGCTCTTTGTCTTCATGATGAACAAAACTCAGCGCATCTCTGAACAAAGACTCCGCCGGAGTGCCGACGGCATCTTCGATCCTCTGAGGTACACTTTCCGAATCATACCCAAGCATTTCAAAGATATATGAATTGAAATAATACACCGAAATATGCTCGCGGTCTGTCATTTTAAGTACAGCTATCCCGCTGTGTACAGAATCCATGATGTGACGCTCTCTCTCAGCCGCAGTCCTGGCCTGCTCCAGCTCTGTCTGCTGCTTCATGTGTTCCTTTGTTACATCTGATTCCACTACCAGAACGGTGTCACGATCCTCACCGACAAAGAAATGCAGGTACTTCCTGTACATGAAACCGCCGGGATAATCGTTGAAGTATTCCTTCAGCGTGAACTCGTAAACCCCACCGCCCTTATCAATCTCGCTGCGCATAAAATCAGGTGACAGCCTGCTTTCATAATCCCGGCGCGTATCCTCGTCCATATGTCTGGCAGCCTCTTCACACATGCTTTCAAATCTGCATATGGCACCGTAGCCCGGCAGTATCTTCCTGTAATCGGCAGGCAGCGAGTCGCCAAGATAGACTGCCTCAAAAGTTCCTGCGTCCAGATGTATCAGCGCCGCCAGATCAAAGCTCCGTCTGGTCACTATCTGCAGTATCTCATTATTGCGCTTTTCTATGGAAATATCCGATGTGTAGGCCACGCCTTCCACATCTCCTGTCATAGGATTGCGCAGCATGCGTATATCCGAGCGCATCCATCTGGTCTTGCCTTCATGATCAGTCAGACGGTACTCATCCTGCAGGTAGGTGGTGCCCTCTTCAAAGGCCTTCAGAAAAAACGCTCTGTTATAGCTCTGGAATTTTCTACGTTCTGCCTTATCGGGTATGCTCCTGGCCACCAGCCTGATCATGGTGTCGATGGACATATCTCTTCTGTCATCCTCACGATCGCCTATGATGCCCTCGCTGCAGATGTTCCGAGTGACATTGACATGGATAACGTTAATAGCGTCTGGGGTAGCAGAAAAAAGCTCCCTCAGCGTACGTTTATATCTGTCCTCTTCGATTTTATCGTAGTCTGAAACATCGCTGGCGATTTCTATCTTGGCATTGCGTCCGTTGAAAACAATGCTTCTGTCCTGAAGCAGATAACTTCTTCCCAGCTTTTTGATGTAGTGCTCCCAGCTGTACCGGTCGCCGTTTTTACATAGAAATTTGGTCTTGCAGAATGGGCACTGACTGGTGCGGCCTTCTATCAGTTCATAACATTTCCTTCCCTGATAGCTGCCGCTGATACCTAGTGTATCAAGCCCTTTTTTGTTAATGAAAAGCAAATCGCATGTATCCATATCAAGGATATAGACCATCTGGTCCATCTCATTGAGTATTTCCGCGTCATTTTCCGTGTACACTTTCATGATTGTTCTTCCTCCCGACGGACGGTAATAACTGTATACAATTATACTATTTGAAAATTTTCTGTCAATAATAAAACTGCTGCGCGGTTTTCCCGCGCAGCAATCTTCAAGATTTGGGATCTATTGTGATATGACTATTTCTGCTTATTAAGCCTGCACCGCCTTTCCGCATTTGTGGCAGTACTCTTCGTCCAGCTTCAGCTTTGTTCCGCAGTGATTGCACTCTCTCGCCATGACGGCGCCGCAGTATCTGCAGTGGAGCGTGTCTCTGCGCGGCTGAAGTCTGCCGCATTCCGGACATTTGGCAAGGGTGGCCCGATATATGAAATACCCTGCCACTGCCAGCAGATTAAAGAAGACCGCCAGCCATCCGAACAGCCTGGTATTGGTCCTGTCTTTCCTGGTCTGTTTGATCAGGCTCTCCACAACCAGTACCCAGTAACACACGGCCAGTGCCACTACCATGGCAGCAATGACTCCGATCATCACCTTGTCATTGACTGTCAGCGCCAGATTAGTCAAAATGTCTTCTGCATCTTCTCCGTGATGATGCATCCCCCTGATGGCATCTGCCTTGGTCTCCAGCGCGGTGATCCTTGATGCAAAGTTCATATATAATACCGTTGCCGAGCCTATGGCGGCGACAGCGGATACTATGATGAAACCTATCCATGTCTTCTTAAAATTGCGTTTGTCGATTTTCTCTAGCATCTTATAAATACCTCCTTTTTATATTTATTATTATACGGGATACATTTTAACTGAATATAAACTGTTTATTAAAAAATTATTAAAAAAGCAGACGTTCAGTCTGCTTTCATACGGTACCCTGCGCCCCAGATGGTTTCAATGTATTCCGGGTTCGCCTGGTCTTTTTCTATTTTCTCGCGGAGCCGCTTGATGTGGACCGTCACCGTGGAGGTATCGGTCAGGGCATCCATGCCCCACACGTGGTTGTATATGGTGTTTTTCGACAAAACCATGTCCGGGTTTTCCGCCAGGAACAAAAGCAGCTCGTACTCTTTGTTCACCAGCCTTATCTCTCTGTCCCCTATAAATACTCTCCTTGATTCCGGTATTATTTTCAGATCTCTGATATTTATCTCAGTCTCTTCAGACTTCACCTGACTTCTGTTCTGCAGCCGCTCGTGGATGGCTATGTGGGCCTTGACCCTGGCCACCATCTCCGCAGGACTGAAGGGCTTGACCATATAGTCGTCAGCCCCCAGGCCAAGTCCTCTTATCTTGTCGATATCTTCCTTGCGGGCGGTCAGCATTATTATAGGTACGTCGCTTTCCCGCCTTACTGTCCTGCAGATCTCAAACCCGTCCATGCCTGGCAGCATGACGTCCAGTATCAGCAGGTCGTAGTGACTTTCCATGAATCTGCTCATCCCCGTGCGTCCGTCTGCGGCAACATCCACGTCGAAATCGTTGGCGGTCAGATAGTCTTTTTCCAGATTGGCTATCAGCTCATCGTCCTCAACTATCAATATCCTCTTCATCATTATCCACCTTCCTGCTCAGCGGCAGCGTTATTATAATCTCAAGCCCGTTGTTATTCTCCGCCCTGCACGTTCCGCCAAAGCCTTCCGCTATCTGTCTGACCACCGCCAGTCCGATACCGCTGCCGTTCTGCGGCGATGTCCGTGACTCATCACTTCTGTAGAAACACTCAAATATTCTCTCCAGCTCCTCAGGCTTCACTCCAGGTCCGTCGTCCCTGATCCTGATTTCCGCCATATCCCTGTACTTCTTCAGCGCTATGATCACCTGAGAATGATCAGCTGTCCTGTATTTCAGCGTGTTTCCGATCAGATTATGACATATCCTCATCATTTCCCTGCGGTTGATGTCGGCGAACACCGGCTCCCCTGCGCCTTCAAAGCTTATATCCAGATCGTCTCTGTTATATTCAGCAGCCATCTCATCTACGGCGTCTTCAAAATACGCGCCCAGCTCTACCCTTTCCGTCTCAAAGGCCTTTCCGCCCATATCGATCCGCGAGAAGCTGGTCAGATCGTCCACCAGATGCTCCAGGCTGACGACGCTCTTTTCGATGGCTTCATAATACTGCAGCTTCTTCTCCGGAGTCGCCGCGATGCCGTCCCTGAGCCCTTCAACGTAGCCCTTTATTGATGTCAGCGGCGTCCTCAGATCGTGCGATATGCCGTTTATCAGTTCCTTGCGGTACTGCTCGTATCTCAGACGCTCCTCCACAGAATCCTTCAGGTAGCTGCGCATGTCGTCAAAGTTGCTGATGGCTTCTCCCATCTCGTCCTTCCGCTTGTACGTGAGCTCAAAATCCAGATTGCCGTCTCTGATCATCTCGCTGCCCACCTTGATCTTCTTCAGCGGCCTCAGGATGTTCCTTGCTATCCACCACGACATTATCATGTTCATGATAACCACCGTCACCACAATGATCAATATCATAAATCCCACATACAGAGTTATGTAGCGCTGTATGTACGAATCGCCCTTGTCAGCCTTGATCGATGAAGTTCGTATGGCCAGCCCTCTGAAATCACTGTCCTTTTCATTTCGGCAGCTGACCACGGTGACACTCCCTCTGGTCACCACATATACCGAATCGGTACTCATAAGCTCCCCCGCCGCCTTCCTGGCCTCGGCCCTGTCGGCTGCCGTGATGTTGGAATACACCACCTTGCCGTTCCTGGTTATGCTGAAATGATAACCAGCCGCCGTTATCTCCTTCTTGGTATCCTTCAGGTCGCCCTTCCAGCGGTAAGTGTTCATCATGCTCTGGACCGTATACACTCCGTTATCATCATCAAAAATGTACTCCATAGTTTCCCAGTACTGATCCCCGGGGCCGTTGAAAAAAATCGCAAAAAGCGACAATGCCATCGCCAGCGGCACTGCTATGATCAATACGTTTGAAATTATGAGTTTTTTCCTGATAGTAAAGCGCATTTCCTTCATCTCCTGCCGTCATTATATCAGCAAATACTTAATGGGTGTTGAACAAATTATTAAATTTTTATTATGCGCCTCTTTTTATCAGCTTCAGAATCTCCACCCAGAACACGGACACGAATGCAAGTCCCACAGCAATCCCCATCTGTTCAGGCGTCAGCGGCGCCAGTTTCAGCTGGCCTGCCACCGGCGAATAGAGTATGATACCGATCAGCGCTATGGTCCCTATGTTGACCATCCACATGATCTTATCTCTGGCCAGCCGCCTGATGGACGTGAAGGCAAAATCATGATCCGAACTGTTCACCTGTACCAGGAACAGGTTGGCTATCATTATGATTGAAAGTCCCATTGCCCTGGCCGTTTCCGGCGCAGCGCCTGCGCCCAGCAGCGTATAATACGCACCGAAGGAGGCGGCAAACACCGCCAGTCCCTGGGTTATGCTCTTGATCAGAAGTCCTGCTGTCAGTATCTTCTTCGCCGGATCACGTGGTTTTCTATCCATGATGTCCTTTTCCGCAGGCTGCCTCTCCAGCACCACCGAACATGTCGGATCTATGAGCACCTCCAGCAACACCACATGCAGCGGCAGCAGAAGCAGCGCATTAGGTGCGATACCCAGGAACGGCCCCAGCAGCGAAGCCGTCGCTATCGGCATATGAATGGTGAACACGTATCCTACGGCCTTTCTGATGTTGTCGTATATCCTCCTGCCGTCTCTTACCGTCTCCACTATGGTCGAGAAATTGTCGTCCATGAGTATAAGGTCGGCGGCCTCTCTCGAAACCTCGCTGCCCCGCTTTCCCATGGCGATGCCGATGTCGGCGTATTTCAGCGCCGGTGCATCGTTGACTCCGTCGCCGGTCATTGCCACGATCTCGCCGTTTTCCCTGAACGCCTTGACTATCCTCATCTTATGCTCCGGGATGACGCGTGAGAATATGGAAACATTCTTGACCGCCTCACGCAGTTCATCATCGCTCATCTTCTCTATCATGGCTCCGGTCACGATGTTCTCATGTCCTCTTATGCCGATCCTGGCAGCGATGGCCGATGCCGTGACTCCATTGTCTCCGGTGATCATTACCACCCTGATGCCTGCGGCGTTGCATACGGCTATGTCGTCCTTTACGCTCTCCCTCGGCGGATCCGCCAGTCCCACAAGTCCCAGGAACGTCAGCCTGCATTCGCTCAGCTCCTTTGGTACGAGACTGTCATTTTCCGGTGAACCGGATGCCACCGCTATGACCCTGAGGCCGTACGAAGACATCTCCTCCGCCTTTTGTTCGGCTGCTTTTCTTTCCTCATCTGTCATGATGCATATGGACAAAATGCTCTCCGGGCTTCCCTTGGCCGCGATGCACGGCCTGCCGTCACGGCGCCACACGTGGCCCATCATCTTGCTTTCATTGGTGAACGCGTATTCGCTGATGAATTCACCGCCGAAAAGCTCATCCCTGGTGATGCCGTGCTCCTCGCAGTACCTGATCATGGCCTTCTCCATCGGATCATAAGCCTCCGTCTCGCACCCCATTCCCATGATCCTTATGAGTTCCTCCTCGCTTCCGCCTGCCGTCCAGGTCTCCTCAAGCTCCATCTGGTTCATGGTTATAGTCCCTGTTTTGTCCACGCAGAGCACCGATACGGCACCCAGAGTTTCAACACTCGGCAGCTTCCTTACCAGAGAATTCTGCCTGGCCAGCCGCCACGCGCCCATGGACAAAAACACGGTAAGTATCACCGGAAATTCCTCCGGTATCATGGCCATTGCCAGGGTAACCCCCGAGAGTATGCTCTCGATTATCCTCTCCCTGAACGGGTGATCCGGTATGTTTATCCATGTGAATATACCCACCAGAACAAAAAGCACGCCGGCTATGATCGCGCATGTCTTGACCAGCTTCCCCGTCTGCTTCTGCAGCGGCGTATCCTCGGCAGGCGCCGAAGCGACGCCCAGACCGATCTTGCCGTACTCAGTCTCCGGGCCGATCTTCTCCACCCTGACCACCGCCGTGCCCTGGGTCACCAGCGTTCCCGCATAGCAGTAGTCTTTGCGCCAGTAATCATCATGCTGTTCGTTTTGTTCCTCGGTCACCTTCCATACTCCCATAGTCTCGCCTGTCAGCGAAGATTCATCCACGCAAAGGTCGGCGGCCCTGACCACAAAACCGTCCGCCGGTATCTTGATCCCCTCAAAAATCATCATGAGATCCCCCGGCACCAGATCGATGCTGGGCATATCGGTCTCCACGCCGTCGCGTATCACCGTGATGTGCGGCGCCGACAGATCCTTCAGCGCTGCCAGCGTCCTGTCGGTCTTCATCTCCTGAACCATGTCGATGGTGATTATCCCGACCACAAAGATGAGCATTATCGCCCCGTCCCGGGGCTCGCCCAGGAAGAAATAAATGGTGGCTGCCACGATGAGCAGAAGGAACATGGGCTCGCAGATGACATGGAGCATCTTGATCACAAGACTCTCCTTCTTCTGCGGCGTCAGCTCGTTCCTGCCGTACTTTTCCTGCAGCTGTTTGGCTTCGGCAGATGTCAAGCCTGCCATTTCTACTGATTTTGTCATAAAAGAACCTCCGTTTCTGGCCCCGCCAGTGTCATATTCCCCCTATGGCAATGCATTTGTTGAGTCGCCGCTCCCGCAAATGAGTAAACAAAAAGCACACCTGCGGAACATACTACTGTCCCACAGATATGCCTGAAAATCAGCATTCCGTTGCCGCATCTCCGCGGCCCGGCCCCATGTCCTCTCGGACATCGCCTGCTCAGATTGTACTGTTGATCTCGCATTCCCCTTCTAGTGAAATGTAATGCAGTGCAAAGAGATAAGCTAATACTATATTAGTACTGTGCCGTTGTCAATATTTATTTTTAAACAAAATGTCGAAAAAATCCAGCCTGGTGAACAGATACCCATTCGGTTTCCTGCATCGCCTTATTTTTTCCTGATCCATATGAAATCCATTTTTTATTCGCGATGCCAGGACGCAGAGCCTCAGCGTTCTCGGAACAGCAGCACCAGGTAGACTGCCACAGGTCCCAGTATCAGCACCAGCGTCACTGCCAGGAACCAGACCGGCAGCATCGAAGCCCTGGCCATTGCCAGGCTGATGACCGTAAATGTGAGGCAGATGGTCAGTTTAATGGTATCCAGCATTCCCTTCAGAAGTGCGTAGACCCGGTCCCTGTTCTCATCTGTGATCTTGACGCCTGTGTTCCAAAGGGATGGGAACATTCCGACCACAGTAAGGAGAATAAACATGGCCAGCATGATCAATGGCATGAACCACACTGTACCCTTGCTGCTCCAGCTGGTTACATTGCCCAGAGCGTCGTAATGTCCCGGTATCTTATCGGGCATCCCGCTCCAGTTCATTAGTATATAGATATAACAAATCACCATCGAAATAAAAGCGATCGCATTCTTTACAACTGCTGCTGTACTGTTGAATACTCTCATATAATATCCTCCAAAATAAAATATATTTATTGTAGTTATTATATAGAAACATGATATTTATGGACATGCTGCGCAGATACCTGTTTGCCCTGTTCTTCCAGCTCCTTCGCCGGTTCCTTTCTTCTATTGTCATGGTCATCACCTACGTTACCATAAATATAGCAGCAATATATCCATAAGGCAACCGTTTATGGATATATAACAGTAGTGTAACCGTTTACGGTATGTATCGGTCGGTCAACTGTCCTAAAAACCAGAAAACGCGTCCTTTTGAACGCGTTTTTCGGGTCTGTAAATGTGATATCAGTCTGTTTATCCTGCTGAACAAAACCTATCGCATTTTTGTTCGTCTCAAAGCTGTCAATACGGCCGCAAGAGCCGCGCATGCAACAGCAAGCATTCCATACAGATAAATCATATTGGCATCGCCGGTTTTCGGTGATGATGGTTTGACTGTTTTGCTGTTTACCGGATGACCGCTTGCAGAACCACTGTGAGTCGTGTTCTTCGTGGCGGTACCGGAGTTGTTTGCCGGCGGCGTCACCGTTGTGCCTCCACTTGGATTATCAGGCACTACCGTTGGCGGTACCGTGGTCACATTATTTGTCACGGTCACCGATGCCTCGTAGCTGTCATTGACGTCGCTGACCTTGCCTACCGTTGCAGTCCAGCCTGAAACCGGTTCCTCGCTGACTGTCAGCTTGCCTGCCAGGTCCATCGGCAGCTTGTCGAAGGAACCCTTCCAGCTGTTCTTCTCCGTCAGTACCAGCTTATCCAGCACCTTGCCGTTTGACATCAGATCGATGGTCACGGATTCAGGTCTGGTACCGTTTCCGGACCATTCCTTGGAAACGTTCAGCTTCCATGTCCTGGTCTCCTTGCCTACATCGACTCCGCCGTTGGCGCCTACTCCACCGCCATAAGAAGCAGTATTATCCCTGATGACCAGATTGGCGCTTGCCGCTGCCGCTGACCTGGCTCCGTCTGTTGCCAGAGACTTGAGCGCGTAGCTTTTTGTTCCGGAGAGTCCTGTCAGAATATCTGCTGCCTTTGTTGAATCATACCTTGCAGTTTTATCCGCGGTACCAAATGGACTGTTATTTCCGCCGATCACACCGCCGTCATCAGTCCAGCGTTCAGCGCCGCCTCCCGGCATGCGGTCGGCTAAAGTAACAACTTTTTTGTTGATCTTTTCTGTAGAGACAAAGTCGTCGCCGGCCTCTTTGGCGCTGTTGCCGTATATGGCCGCAGTGCCCTCTGCGATGGTCGTTTTGCCGGTATTGCAGTACCACATGCCTCCGCCGAGTTTTGATGCGTCGTTGCCTGTGATCAGCACGCTCGTCATTTTCAAATCACTGTAACCGTTTCTATTTCCTTCGGAATATACTCCGCCTCCCATAAATGATTTATTGCCGGAAATCTTTCCTGCGTTAAGTGTCGTATTATTAGAAAACGTGTATATGCCGCCGCCTGCATACTGTGCAGAATTGCTGCTGATCGTCCCGCCGTCCATGGTGAAACCTGTACCGCATTCTGATGCAGTTTTTTTCGATATGTTGTCTGCAGCGCCGCTGTCTATTACGCAGACACCTCCGCCAACGGATTTGTCGCCACCGGCAGTGTTGCCTGTTATGGTTCCGCCGTTCATCGTAAAGTCCGCATAATCTTCAACATGCACCGCACCTGAAGCTTCGAGAGTGGATGTGTATTTACTGCTGGTATTGCCGGATATTTCACCGTTGTTCATTGTAAATGAGGATCTCGATTTTTTGTCATTGCCGTAAAGCATGACAGCGCTGCCTCTGTAGCCGCTGTTGTTTGATATCTTGCCGCCATTCATGGTAAATGAACCGCCGCCGTAGACCAGGACTCCCGATGAACTTACAAACGAATTCTCACCGCTGCATTTATTGCTGCTGATCTGACCGCCGGTCATCTCCAGAGAACCGCCGTTGCAGACTCTGACGATGCCGCTGTATTCCGCGGATGCAGTGGTCGAATCTTCTACTTTGTTTCCTGTTATAGAACCGCCGGAAATGGTCATCTTCCCGCTGTCCACATTGACTGCACCTGCAAGTGAAGTGGTCAGCACTGCCGATTTGACAGTCCCTTCCTTAAGGTTGAATGTTCCCTTGTCAGTTATCAGTGAACTCTTATTTGAAAAATTTCTGCCGTTGAGCGTGATCTTACCGTTGAGAGTAAGCGTAGCGCCGCTGTTTATTGTCATCAGGCCGCTGACCGGTCCGCCGTCCTTCTTGCCGGCGCCTATGATGCTGTAATTCCCTGTCGATTTCAGCACTACTTCCTTGCCAGCAGGAACATTCAGCGATTTGGTCAGTTTGATGTTCTTCTCTATCGTTACCGGCTGGCCGTCCTTGGCCGCTTTGTTTATAGCTTCCTGCAAAGTCAGCGCGTCAGCCGCGTCGCTGATCTTGTCGTCCCTGGCATCTATGGATGCCACCTTGAAGATGACCTCAACGCTTTTTGCAAATGTACCGTCAGGGATAGAAACGTCATCGCTGCTTGAATCTATCGTTACCTTTTTCAGCGAATCACAGCCGACAAAAGCATCGCTGGCTATCTCGGTTATTCCGGATCCTATGGTCACCGTCTCCAGCTTGTCATTGTTCTTGAATGCAGTCGTCGGGATCTTGGTCACGCCGTTTCCTATAACGACCTCTTTAACCTTGCTTACGCCCTTGTTATACGTATAAAAGGCGCCGTCACCTATAGATGTAACGCTGTCAGGAATCGTGATCTTTTCACTCAGCGGACAATTGTAGAAACTGTAATTGCCTATGCTGGTCAAACTGTCAGGCAGCTTACCGATATCTGTAAGATTACTGTTATTCAGGAAAGCCCATCCATCTATTGATGTGAGCTTGCTGCCGAACTTTACCGACTGCAGATTGTCATTCTCAAAGGCACCGAACCCTATGGTTTCCACATTAGTGAGATCTGCAGACTTAAACAGCACGCAGCCGGCAAAAGCACTCGCGCCTAACTTTGTTGCATCAGATGCAAAAGACATGGACGGCAGTTTACTGCAGCCCTCGAATGCACTGCTGCCTATCTCCGTAATTTTCCCCTTAGCCGTGACACTGCTCAACGCGGTGCAGTTCTTGAATGTGTTATATGGGATCACACTGAGCGAAGCCGGTATCGTTACCGACGCCAGACTGGTGCATCCTGAAAAAGTACCGCCCTCACTGATGGTGAGCCCGTCCGGCAGATTGATATTTTTCAGCGCTGCGGCATTGGCAAATGTCGCTGGCTTTGACAGTTTCTTCAGCGTGCTCGGAAGTACTATATCAGTTACCTTACTGCATCCCGTCAGCATTGAGTTGGAAGCTATTTCTTCCATGCCCTCTCCAAAGGTGATCTTGGTTAAGCTGCTGTTATACTGAAAACTCCCGGTAAATTTTTTTACGCTTCCAGGTATGTAGATCTCGCTGAGACCCGAGAAATACCTGAAACTCGTACTGTTCATATCCGTGATGGAATCAGGTATAGTCAGACTGGTTATCTTAGTACACTTATTCCTCCACGACAGTACATCCATCGATGTAACAGAGTAAGTCTTTCCATTTGATACAAAAGTGGATGGAATGGTGACCGCGCCGGATTTGGCGACGTCGATCTTCTCCAGAACCGCTGTACTGCCGGTGCTGCTGATTGAATACGTAAAGCCGTCTACCGTTACTTCCGACGATCCGTTTCCCGCAAAAATAGCGCCTGCTCCCGCAAAGCTAAAGGCGCTGATAACACATACCGACAGCAGAATAACAAATAATTTTTTTCTCATTTCCGCTCCCTCACATTGATTTTACTAACATTCTAGCCTATAATGATAAAAGTATATTGTTAAATCAAAAGCGGTGCTAACAGAATTTTAAGATTTTGAACAGCTAGTTAAGTTAATTCTGTATTATTTTTTTTGGGGGGGAGACAGTTATAATGAATATCACGCAGAAAGACACGCTAAGCAATGCCGACATAATGGAGTTTGAGGATGACATGCCTCCCGACAATGACATAGTCCGGGAATTCCGCACCCGTCTTGAGGAACAAAAAAGCGAAGATCTCCTCTGCGGATATTTCAAGTACGAACTGTCATTATATCGGTGCATAGCCAGCGGTGATATCAAATCCTTAAAAGACCACCTGCGCGCAGCCACCTTTCATCTGTACTGCAGCGATAAAACAGGCGATAATCTCTCAGAGACAAAGCATCAGTATACCGGTGAGATAGCCATCATCACGCGTGCAGCCATATTCGGAGGACTTCCGGCGATTTACGCCTATACCCTGGGCGACGTTTATGCAGAAAAAGTACGGACCTGCACTTCATCCGGACAATTATGGCACTATTTCAACATGGCCATCTATGACTTCACACGTCGTGTGGAAAAATCCAAACTAAAATCTGTATATAATTATAAGGTCATGGAAAGCACCATATATATTTCCAGTCACATCTTCGAGAAAATCACTCTTAAAAAAACAGCTGCCCACTGCTGCATAACGCCACCCTATCTAAGCAGCATTTTCAAGGAAAACATCGGCATGAACTTTAACGAATACGTAAAACAAGAAAAAATGAAAATGGCCGCCATGCTTCTGGTCGACGGCAACTATTCCATATTGGAGATAGCTGACAAACTTTCCATCAGCAGCAGTTCCGCATTCAGCAATCAGTTCCGTTCAGTATACGGAGTCACCCCCAGTAAATTCCGCAGCGCCAAATCAAGGAATAAAATCAGCAACACCTGAACGGTAAGATTTCTTCTTCACTAACCTACCGTAATAATATGTACTGTTCATAAACAGATTGACATCAATCAATTATACCCATAAAAGCACCGATCTCTTGGGTAAAACACGGCAAAATCGCCCTAAAATCCGCTTTTTTCAATAATTTGTGGGGCTAATTGCCGATATTAAAACGATTTGGGCACAGTCAGCACCGCCGAGCCTCGCCAGATTCTGCCAGAGGCATCATCTGTCCTGAGTTCCCAGTTCCGCAAAGCCTATTTAGATATTATTTACAGTTTTTGAAATAAAAAAATCAGCAGCCACCGAGCATTGAAGCTACAGCGATTGCCGTTTTTTAATGGTGCTCAGTCTCGGAATTGAACCAAGGACACGGGGATTTTCAGTCCCCTGCTCTACCTACTGAGCTAACTGAGCACGTTTCATATTATTAAATTGGTGGGCCACCAGGGACTTGAACCCGGGACCTGCCGGTTATGAGCCGGACGCTCTGACCAACTGAGCTAGTGGCCCACGTCTTAATAAATGGTCGGGGTGGCAGGATTTGAACCCGCGGCCCACTGGTCCCAAACCAGTTGCGCTACCAAACTGCGCTACACCCCGATAATCGGTATAACCAGAATATTAAATTGGCAGGGGCAGAAGGACTTGAACCCTCGACACGTGGTTTTGGAGACCACTGCTCTACCAACTGAGCTATACCCCTAAATTTTATGGCGGAGAAGGCGAGATTCGAACTCGCGCGGCCCTTAACGAACCCTAATGGTTTAGCAAACCATCCTCTTCAGCCACTTGAGTACTTCTCCAGGCTGATATATGGCGGAGAGGGTGGGATTCGAACCCACGGTACATTACGTACACCGGTTTTCAAGACCGGCACCATCAACCGCTCGGACACCTCTCCATAGTGGATGCTATGTTGTATTCTGAAAAA